>Ga0207694_10000025_pt1 | contig 258871 bp, 244 predicted proteins | sample KBSC34metaG_FD_184353 | JGI IMG/M metagenome (GOLD analysis project Ga0207694, IMG submission 184353) | Corn rhizosphere microbial communities from Kellogg Biological Station, Michigan, USA - KBS C3-4 metaG (SPAdes) (version 2) | ecosystem: Host-associated > Plants > Roots > Rhizosphere >... | reverse complement strand
TCCTCTCGATCAGCGCGACCTGCCAGCAACAAGGGATTCATCCGCTCGACTTTGTCGCACGCTCCATCGCTGCCCTCCGCGCCGGCGCCCCTGCGCCGACAATCCTGCAGGGCACCTGAACGGTTACCCCGGATTCACAGATTGACCGTGCGTTCCGTCAGCATATCTGGTCGACTGGCTTTAGATCCTTCGGCCTGCCAAGTCCTTGCCGGATCTCGGAATGCAGCGTGGCCGGCCTCAGGATGACGTCCGCCGGGGTTGCCTGGGTAGGTACAGCCATTCGTGCGATCGGTATGAGTCGGCGAGGTGGATCTGGTATTACCCGGACGGCCGCGCGTACACGGCGGCGACCTGGTCGGCGAGCTCGTGCAGGGGGCCGGCGGCTTCGGCGTTGCAGCACAGGGCGACGGTGATCCCCGCGGGCGAGTAGCGGGCCATCTCGCTGGCGAAGCCGCGGATGCTCCCGTTGTGCCGCATCACCACCCCGTCCGCGCCGGGGAACAGGTACCAGCCCAGGCCCATGGTGAAGCCGCCGGCCCGCTCGGCGGGCGTCGGCGTCCGGCCGGGGCTCCAGATCCGCTCCCGGAGCGCGTCGCCGAGGAGGACGCCGGTGGAGAACGCGCGCTCCCACAGCGCCAGGTCTGCCACGCTCGACAGCAGCGCGCCGGCCGCGTACGTGCCCGACGGGCTGTAGTACTCCTTGTTGCGATACGCCCCGTCGCGCCACGAATAGCCCGCGGCGCGCTCCGGGACGACCTCGTAGGGATCGTTCATCCGCGTCTGGCGCATCCCCAGCGGCTCCAGCACCCGGTTGCGCAGGAACTCGCCGTAGCCGGCCCCGCCGTGCCGCCCGATCACGTCGCCGAGCAGGTAATAGCCCGTGCTGGAGTACGCCCAGCCGCTCCCGGGCGCGAACTGGAGCGGCAGGCCGCGCACCAGGTCGAGCATCGCCCCGCGGGGCACGTCCAGCCGCGTGGTGTGCCAGTACTCCGGCACCCCGGTGTAGTCGGGGATCCCGGACGTGTGGGTGACCAGGTGGAGGAGCGTGGCCCCCCGCCAGGCCGGCGGAAGCCCGGGCAGGTGCTCGCCCACCGGGTCCGCCAGCGAGAGCGCGCCGTCCTGCTCCAGCAGCAGGACGGCCAGCGCGGTGAACGTCTTGGTGAGCGACGCGACCTCGTAGACGGTCGAGGCGGATGCCGGTGTGGCGAGCTCCAGGCTGGCCCAGCCGTAGCCGCGACACAGCACGGGCTCCCCGCCTTTCACCACGCACACCGACAGCCCCGGCACGTGGTGCGTGGCCATGTACGACTCGATCCGCTGGTCGATCGTCATCGAGCACCCTGGTACGGCTGGCGGCGGGATCTCCGCCGGCGTAGCACGGAGCGCCTTCCGTTTATCCCCGGTCTTGCAGTCCGGCGGTCCCCGTGATTACCGTTGAGGGAGTCGGCCATCATGCGCCACACATCCACCTCCCTTTCGCCCACCCAGCGAACGATGGCGCTCCGCTCCTTCGTCAGCCACGACGGCACCCTCTGGAACGTGTGGAACGTGGTGCCGACGCTCGTGCACAACGAGCGCAAGGTCTCGCTGAGCACGGGGATGACCAGCGGCTGGCTCTGCTTCGAGTCGGGCGGGGTGAAGCGGCGGATCGTCCCCGTCCCCAGCGGGTGGGAGGAGTGGTCCGAAGCCGAGCTCGACTCGGCCCTGGCGACGGCGCAGTCCGTGGAGCGCCGCCTCCCGCTCGACGAGCCTCACCCGGCCCCGGCGGCGGAGCCCTCCTGAGCGCGAACAGGCGATTGAAATCGCGGCAACAACGGCCCAAAGTCCGCCTTCGCGGACTCCCTGCCGATGCACAGGTGTAGTTTTCCGGATTCGGTATCACGCCCACGTAACAGACGCGGAGACGCAGGGGAGCCGCCGTGGCTTTTCCCTGCGTCTCCGCGTCTCTCCGTGAGATGACGGTCCCCTACTCGCGCGGCGGATCGCCCCACTGGTAGGGGAGCTGGTTGAAGAGGTACCGCACCACGCCGTCGACCTTGGAGGTGCGCAGCCGGTCGGTGCGCGCGGTGACCTGCGTCGACAGCCCGTGGCGGTGCGCCTCGATGACGACAGTCCCCTCGCCGCCGCTGTAGGTCACGCGGTGCCCCGACTCTTCCGTGCGCGACAGCTCGGCGCGCTCGGTCAGGATCTCGTGCGCGCGGGCGAAGACCTCGCGCGTGGGGAGCACGGTGCTGCGCTCGTAGTCTGACATCGCTCTCGATCCTCCTATGCAGATCCGGACGCGGGCGCGCCCGGATTCGATCGTCCGCGCTTCTCCTCCAGCACCTCGCGCAGCGCCGCGTACGGCTGCGCGCCGCTCACCAGCTCCGCGCCGGCGCCGGCGCCCACCACCAGCGCGGGGACCGCGGCGATGCCGAGCCGCGCCGCCAGCGCCCGGTCCGCATCGACCGCGCCGCTGAAGGTGTCGACGTCGAGCACCACCTTCAGCTCGGTGGGGTCGAGCCCCAGCGCGGCGCCCAGCTCCACCAGCACGTCGATGCGCCCCACGTCGCGTCCCTCGCCGAAGTACGCGGCGAAGAGCGCCTCGCGCATCGCCCTGCCGACGCCCTTCTGCTCGGCCAGCTTCGCCGCCTCGTGCGCCTTGCGCGTCCGCGGCATGAGGCCGGGCGGCCGCAGCGCGATCCCCAGCGCCTCCGCCAGCGGGAGCGCGGCGCGGACGTCGTCGGCCGAAGGGGTGCCGAGCGGCGCGGGCGCGGGGTGGAGCTCGAAGGCGGCGTAGCGCGGCGCGGCCACTCCCTCGTCCTCCAGGCGGCGGAGGGCGGCCTCGGTGACGTGGCAGAACGGGCACGTGAAGTCCGAGAAGACCACCACCGGCACGGCCGCCATTCGCCTCGCCCACCGCTCGGGAACACCTGGCCTGGAGCGGCGCCCAATCTGACCCGCGGCGCCGGGGCACGCAAGCCGCGGCGCGGCCCCGCACTTGCCGCCGTCACCGCTGGGCGACGCTACGGAGCACGGGTGAGATGGGGGAGGCGGGATGGCGGAGGGATGGACGCACCACGAGGGCGTGGTCAACAACGTCCGGCTGCACTGGGTGGAGCAGGGGAGCGGGCCGCTGGTGGTGCTGCTGCACGGCTTCCCCGAGTTCTGGTGGGGATGGCACCGGCAGATCCCCGCGCTCGCCGCGGCCGGCTTCCGCGTGGTGGCTCCGGACCTGCGCGGCTACAACCTCTCCGAGAAGCCGAAGGGCGCCGCGAGCTACCGCGTGAGCATCCTGATGGAAGACGTGGTCGCGCTCGTCCGCCACCTGGGCGAGGAGCGGGCACACCTGGCCGGGCACGACTGGGGCGGCATGGTGGCGTGGCGGACGGCGCTGCGGCACCCGGAAGTGGTCGACCGGCTGGTGGTGGCGAACGCGCCGCACCCGGCGGTGTTCAGCCGCGAGCTGAGGCGCCCGCGGCAGTTCCTGCGCTCCTGGTACGCGATGTTCTTCCAGCTCCCGCTCCTCCCGGAGGCCGTCTTCCGCGCAAACGGCTACGCAACGGTGGAGTGGATCTTCCGCAACAACCCCGCCCGCCCCGGCGCCTTCACGGACGACGACATCCGCCGCTACAAGGAGGCGATGGCCCGTCCCGGCGCGCTCACCGCGATGCTGAACTACTACCGCACCTTCGTGCGCAACCTCGGCCGCCGCGGCGGCACCGGCGGAAGCGAGGCGACGCAGACCGTCACCCGCCCGACGCTGGTGATCTGGGGCGAGCGCGACACGGCGCTGAACATCCACAACCTCGACGGCCTGGAGCTGTACGTCCCCGACCTGCGCATCGAGCGCCTCCCCGATGCGAGCCACTGGGTGCTGGCGGACGCCCCCGACCGCGTGAGCGAGCTGATGATCGGGTTCCTGCGCGGCGGGTGATTGGCGGCCCTGTCCCCCCGGGTTGGAATGGACGGCGGGTTGGAAACCCGCCGCTGGAACGGCACGAAATCCGCCTTCGCGGATTATGCCGCGGCATCCGCGCGAATGGCGGGGAACGACGTGGGCCGCGATTGCGGAGAGCCCGATCGCCCGCGCTCCGCGCCGATGCCGAGGGTGAGTCCGCGAAGGCGGACTTTGTGCCGTTGTAGCCCCGGGTTTCCAACCCGGGGGACGAGGCGGACGCCCGTGCACGTCACGCCACCACCTCGCTGGGCCCGTGATGTCGGCACCGCGGGTTGCGGCGGATGTTTCGCGCGCGCCCCTATCTTGCAATCGGGCGCGGGATGATCATGCGGAGACCTGGAGCGAACGAGGAGGCTGCAGTGGAGGCGATGACCCTGCCGGTGGCGGTGGCGCGGCCGCGCATCCGGCGCGAGCTGGCGCGGAAGGCGTTCCACGTGTCGTCGGCGTCGCTGCCGCTGCTGGTGTGGCTGGCGCCGCGCTGGCTGGCGCTGGCCGTGCTCCTCCCCATGGCGGCCGTCGCCGTCGCCGTCGACTGGACGCGGCTGCGCTACCGGGCGCCGCGCTACTGGTTCCTGCGCTACACGCGGCGGATGCTGCGCCACCACGAGCGCCGGAAGTTCGCCGGCGCCACCTACATGGCGGTGGCCTACGCGGCGGCGGTGGTGCTCTTCCCCAAGCCCATCGCCGTGATGGCGATGCTCTTCAACGGCTTCGGCGACGCGGCGGCGGCGCTCGTCGGCAAGCGCTTCGGGCGGCACCGCACGGCGTGGGGGAAGAGCTGGGAGGGATTCGCGGCGGGGCTGGCGGTGAACCTGGCCGTGGGCCTGGCCATCAGCTCGCTCGCGCCGGTCCTCCCCGCCCCCGCGGCCGTCGCCGGCGCCCTGGCCGCCGCCGTGCTCGAGTTCCTCGACCTCCCCATCGACGACAACGTGCGCGTAACGCTCGGCGGCGGCGGCGTGGCGTTCCTGGTCTTGCTGCTGATGGGCTGACTCTCTCGTATCGACAACGCGAGGAGCATTGACGATGAAAGAAGTTGATGACACCGACGAGTTCGATCCGCTCACAGACGAGCAGCGGCAGATGCTCGACGAGCGCTTCGAAGCGCATCGTCGCGCGCCCGAGACCTCGATTCCATGGGAAGAGGTGAGGGCTCGGCTGATCGCCCTCGAATGAATCAATCTCAGGAAAAAACTTTTACTCACGCAGAGACGCAGAGAACGCAGAGAGGCCGCCGTGGCTCTCTGCGTTCTCTGCGTCTCTGTGTGAGACGCCCGTTGCAGTTATCGAGGCGAAAGCGCCGCGCGCGCGTCGTTGATGGCGGCGGTGGCGGCGGCGAAGCGCTGGGCGAGGTCGGCCAGCTCGCTCTCGGCCAGCGGGCGGTCGCCGTGGCGCGCGGCGTTGCTCACGCCGGGGAAGATCATGTCCGCGTACCCATTGTCGGGGTCCGAGGCGTAGATCAGGTTGCGGAACCACGTCCGGTCGCGCAGGCCGGAGGGACGGGTGAGCGCCCGCTCTACCCGCAGCAGCGCCTGGTTCGCCGCCTCGCGCCGCGCCGCGTCCACCCCCGCCGCCAGCGCCGCGTCGCGCGCCGTGGCGAAGTCGCGCGACGCCTGCTCCATCGCGTCGACCGCGCCGCGAAGCGGGGCGATGCCCTGCGCGTCCCACCCCTTCGCCTTCAGCGCCGACTCCAGCGCCGGGAGGTAGCCGCGCATGGTCCGCGCGTACTCGGCGTAGTCGTACGGCAGGACCTCGGCGTTGGCCAGGCGCAGCAGCAGCGCGGCGCCCACCGAGGCCGAGGCCGCGTGGCGCCTGAACCCGGGATCGCCGAAGCGGCTCATCCAGGCGTACGAGTCGTACTGCGAGTGGTACACGCCGCCCGGCCCGCCGAATCCCCAGTCGGCGATGGGGATCCCCAGGTGGTTGTAGAAGCCGGCGAAGTCCGACCCGCCGCCGGGGTTCCCCATCTCCACCTCCGCGCTGTCGACGACGCCGCTGCGCCTGCGCCACGTCTCGTACACGCTCCCCTGCCCGCCCGGGTCGGGGACCATCCGCGCCACGTCGCGCACGGTGCCGCGCAGCGAGGGCGACCCGCCGCCGCCGAAGGTCGGGCCCTGCGCCGCCACGTCCTGGTTCAGGTAGGCCACGGCGCCGCGCAGCAGCCGGAGCGAGTCGTCCTCCACGTACTCGGTCGAGCCCACCAGCCCCCACTCCTCCGCGTCCCAGGTGGCGAACACCAGGGTGCGGCGCGGGCGGTGGCCGGCGCGCACCTGGTCCATCACCGCGCGCGCCTGCTCCAGCACGCTCACGCTCCCGCTCACGTTGTCGGCGGCCCCGGGGCCCCAGCCGTCGCGGTGGCCGCCCACGATCACCATCTGCTCGGGCAGCTCGCTCCCGCGGATGATCCCGAAGGTGTCCCAGATGTCCTTGTACGCCGCCGTCGCCGCGTCGGTGGTCACCGCGATGCGGGCGACCACCGGGCCGGGGCCCACGTGGTAGCGGAAGGGAAGCCCACCCTGCCAGGGCTGCGGCACGCTCGTCCCGCGCACGCCGCGCAGCAGCTCCGCCGCGTTGCCGTACGACACCGGGATCACGGGGATGCGCGGCACCTCCATCTGCGCCTCGGGGATGCGCACGGCGTTCTCGATGGACGGCAGGCCGGGGGTCGACGGGTCGCCGTCGCCGTTGTACACGCTCCCGCGCTGCACCCCGTGCTCGTTGCGCATGGGGCCGTCGGGGTAGACGTCGCCGCGCACGTAGCCGTCGTCGGCGGGGTCGCTGTAGATGACCAGCCCCACCGCGCCGTGCCGCTCCGCCTCGCGCGCCTTGATCCCCCGGAAGCTCCGCCCGTAGCGCGCCACCGCGATCTTCCCGCGCACCGAGATGCCGAGCGAGTCGAGCTTGGCGTAGTCTTCGATCAGCCCGTAGTTCACGTAGACCACCTCGCCGCGCACGTCACCCGGCGCGCTGGAGCCGTTCACGGTGGGGTACTGCCAGAGCGCCGAGGTGCTGTCGCCGGGGACGGGGGGCTCGGCCAGCGGCAGCTCGCGCGCGGCGGGGGAGACGCGCCAGAGGTGCACCGAGGTGGCGTGCGGGAGGTAGACGCGGTAGTGGCGCACCTCCGTCTCCAGCCCCATCTCCCGCATCCGGGCGATCACGTAGTCGCGGGTGCGCGCCTGGGCCGGCGTTCCCGCCACGTGCGCCTCGGCCGAGAGGGCGCGCGAGTGCGCCGACGCCCGCGCGGCCGAGGTGGCCGCGATGGCGGCGGCCTCCACCTGCCGCTCGCGTGCCGCGGCGGCGGGCGAGTAGCCGGGCGTGGCCTGCTGCGCCTGCAGCGAAGTCGCGGCCGCGAGCAGGGCGATTGATAGAAGGCGCGTCATGGGATCAGTGGGAGGAGGGCTGGAAGATGGGAGCGGATGATGTTAGCGGCCCAGGGCGAACTGCAACAGCATCTCACACGGAAACGCAGAGTCACGGAGAGACAAGAATGATCGGCAAACGTTTTCCTTGACCCGGTATCCGCGCGACCCCAGCCGCACGCCGCGGTAACGGCGATCGCACCTCATACCGTTTCGACTGATTGTTCGACTGATTGGATGTGCGTTCCAATCAACAGAATGGACTCACACGGAGTCAACGGAGTCAACGGAGTCAACGGAGTCAACGGAGAACGACTCCGTTGACTCCGTTGACTCCGTGTGAGAATCTCTCTGTGCTGGTGTCTACGAATGCACATCCCGCGGAGACGAGGAATCGCAGGGATAGAGGTGCCCGGACGGGGACGGAGGCTGCTTCCTGCGGTTGAATCGAACCCGCACCTCCGCCCCGCCCGGGCGATTCTTGCTCAGCCGCCGACGCGGTTCAGGCGCGCGTCGTTGGGGAGGAGCTGGTAGGCCCAGTCGAAGATCATCAGCGGGTGCCCGGCGCCGTCGCTCCCCAGGAGCTGCACGCGGATCACCCCGTAGTGCGGCTGCCCGTCGCTCCCCGTCACCCGGAAGACGTAGCTGTACTCCGGGTTCACCGCGATCGGCGTGGTCTGGTAGCCGGCGACGGGCGCGCGGGTGGCCGCGCGGCAGCTCGCGTCGGAGCCGGGGCCGCAGGTGAGCGCGGTGGTGCGGCCGCCGGGGTACTCCAGCACCGCCGTGCCGTTCAGCGGCACGATGTGCCATCCGCTCGCGTCCTGCTCCAGCCGCCACTGCGCGGTGGCGGCGCTCCCCGCCAGGATCGGGTCCGTGGCCTCGGAGGTCTGGAAGCGGAAGCCGCTCAGCGCCGCGTTGCTCTGGAACGAGTAGACCAGCTCCCCGCTCGCGTCGGGGCGGGGCGCCACCGTCATCTCGGGCGAGAGCGCGCTCACGTGCTCCATCGTGTCGACCGCCGCCACCCGGTAGCCGTACACGTGCCCGTTGACGGCGCGCGAGTCCAGGAACGCCGCCCCGTCCGTCTCCCCCAGCCCGTACAGGTAGGCGGTGCCGTCCACGTGGGTGAGGTAGACCACGTACTTCCACAGGGCCCCGCCCACGCCGCCGTCGCGCCAGCGCAGGTACGCGGCGTTGTCGAGCGCCACCGCGCTGTCCGCCAGCGGCGTCGCGGGGGTGGAGGCGGAGGGGACGCGCACCGTCTCGCGGAAGTCGGTGGCCGTCTCCAGGTTGCTGCTCTCGTTGGTGGTGGCGACGTAGTACTCGTACGTCTGCCCCGCCGTGACGTTGCGGTCGCGGTACACGCACCCGGAGGTGGTGCACGAGGTGACGGTGGCGATCAGGAAGAAGCCGGACTCGCCCGCGCGCCGGCCGTAGACGCGGAAGACCTCGCCATTCCACGAGGCGGGCGGGTTCCACTCCAGGTCCACCTCGGGGTACCCCGAGGGCTGCCCGCCCCCGGTGAACCCCTCCAGGATCCAGCGCGCCTGCGCGGCGAGGTCGGTGGGCGCGCCCGGGGCCGGTCCGCCCCCGACGAAGGTGTGGTCGCGGTTGCACGCGGCCAGGAGCGCCGCCGCGGCCAGTGCGGAGAAGAGGAAGTTGCGTCGCATGGGGTCCGTCGGGCGTGGGAGGTCCGCTGTGTGTCCGCGAGAAGGGAAGGCAACGCCCGTTCCCTCTGCTGCGAGCTTCCAACTTGTTGTCACTCAATTAGATGGAATTTTCCCCCACCTCGCCGCCGTCCCCCGCGTTGGAGCCCGATTGTCCTAAAAAACAGAATGCCTCACGCGGAAACGCAGAGGAACCGAGAGCAGTTCTCCCGGTTCCTCTGCGTTTCTGCGTCAGGCTTTTGAAGTTCTACGGAACCGTCGGCGGCGGCGTGCGCGTGCTCGTCGTCGTCGTGGGCCGGTCGATCCCCAGGTTGTTCTCGTGGTAGTCGGCCTTCAGGTCCGGCAGGTCGATCAGGTGCACCGAGAACGCGAACGAGGTGTTGCCGTTCGGGGCCAGGATGTAGTCGAAGTTCGCCTGCCAGCGGTAGAGGTCGCGCTTCAGGTTGATGGTGTGCGCGCTGAACTTTCCCGTGCTGGTGGAATAGTCCGTCCGCCAGCTCACCCCCCAGTTGCGGGTGGGCTGGAAGGTCAGCGTGCCGCCGATCTGCGAGTTGCCGCCGCGGAACCCCGGGAGCGTGTCGTTGGGGGTGCGGCGGAAGCGCGTGAGCGAGTAGTTGATCCCCAGCGACCAGGGGCCGCCCCCCGTCTGCTGGTTGTTCCCCGTCGAGGTAGCGCCGCCCACCGGCTGCCCCGCCGGCGTTCCCGCGGCGTCGGGGGTGTGGCCGCGCTCCGCCGCGCGCTGCTCCTCGCTGGGGCGCGCGAAGCCCAGCCAGCGGAAGAGCGCCGAGTTCTGCCCCAGCGTGAAGCTGGTGGCGAACGAGGTCAGGAAGGGGCTGAAGCGGCCGCGCCTGAGCTCCGTGCCGGTGCGGCCGCCGGTGGTGTCCACCGGCACCGCGCGCTGCTCGAAGAGGCTGTGGTTCATGGTGAACTGCAGCCCGCCCAGCAGGTCGGTGCGGATGCTGGTGCTCAGGTCGGGGGTGAGGAAGCGCGTGCCGAAGCGGTCGGTGGGCTCGAAGCTGTAGGCCAGCGCGGTGGTGTTGATGGAGAGCAGCATCACCTTGCGCGACTGCCCCGGCGCCGGCGCGGCGCGGTTCCCCGCGGCGCTCGCGCTGTCGGCGGACGAGTCGCCGCGCACCGGGCGGCTCTCGCGCACCTTCGCCTCGAAGGTCTGGCTGATCCCCAGGGTGATCTGGTTCACCGTCTTCGCGTTGAACTCGCCGAACACCTGCCGCTGGATGCGCGCCGAGGCGCTGTCCTTCACCTGCGCCGCCGGCGAGTACGTCCAGCTCAGGATGGGCTGGATGTGGTGCCGGATCGCCTCGTAGTTGCCGATGCCGGGGAAGAAGCCGTACAGGTCGGTGCTGAGCCCGGCGCCCACGTTCAGCCGCGACGGGCCGGCCACGAAGGAGCCGTACGACCCCGCCACGCTGTCCACCGGCGTTCCCGTGGTGTCGCGCCGCACCAGGTCGCGCGAGAAGCCGATGCTGGGGGTGAGGCGCGTGCTGGCGAAGAGGGTGAGCTGGTAGCCGGTGCTGGCGCTGAAGCTGATGCGGTCCGTGCCGCGCCCCGGGATCGCCAGGAGCTGCGTGGTGTCGCGCAGCTGCGCGCTGTCGGCCAGCGTGGGGTCGAGCGCGGCCAGCGACCCGCGCGAGTTGTGGTTGTAGCTGGCCGACGAGGAGATGCGGAAGTCGCCCAGCGACAGCCCCAGCGAGGCGCTCCCGTCGCGCTGGTCCTGCGCCGGCTGCCGGCGCAGCAGCGCCTCGCCGAAGCTCTGCCTGGTCTGGCTCCCCGAGAACCCCACGGTAACGGTGGCGTTGGGGAAGAGGGTGATGGGGTTGACGTTCACGTTCAGCCGGGGGCTGAAGGTGCGGTCGTCGTTGGCGATGGACTGCCGCCGCTCGGCGGTGAGCGACACGCTTCCCCAGTCGGTGCGGCGGGTGAGCGCGAAGTTCGAGGAGAGGTCGGCCGTCTGGCGGAAGGGGTCGACCACGCGGTTGCGCTCGAAGGCCGTGGACGAGGCGTAGCCCAGCGAGAGCGACACGTTGGTGCGCTCGTTCATGTCCCAGCGCGCGCCGCCGTTCAGGTTCAGCCGCCCCGGCCCGTCCGTCTCCCAGAAGCGCTCCCCCTCCACCTGCCCGCTCAGGAAGCGGCGGCGGAAGTTGAACTCCAGGTTGCTGCGCACCGCCGTGTAGCTCTGGCTGCGCCACCGCCCCGCCAGCTGCAGCCCCATGTACGGGCTCATCGCCCAGTAGTAGCCGATGTTGGAGAACTCGCGCCCCGTTCCCCGGCTCCCGCCGCGCCCGCCGCGGGTGCGCACGATGTCGTTGATCTCGAACTGCGGGATCAGGAAGCCGCTCCGCCGCCCGTTCTCCAGGTCCTGCACGATGAAGGGGATCGCCATCACCGGCACGTTCTTGAAGTACAGGTACGCCGGCCGCCCGATCAGGATGCGGTTGCGGATGATCATGATCCGGTCGGCCTTGAAGTAGTAGGCCGGGTCGGCGCGGTCGTCGGAGGTGAAGGTGCTGTTGCTGGCGTAGATGCGGTCGGTGCGCTCCCGCGTCACGTCGCCCGCCACGTACCAGGTGGCGTTCTCGGTGATCTTGGTGCGGGCGCCGCGCGCCGTGGCCCGGCCGCTGGCGATGTTGTAGTAGAAGACGTCGCCGCTGATCGGCTCGCCCTCCACGTCCGTGGCCTCCGGCTGGCCGAAGGCGGTGACGAAGTCGCGGCGGTCCTGGTAGACCAGCGAGTCCTTGGCGGTGATCACCCGCCCGTCGCGCTCCACCCGCGAGTTGCCGCGCAGCCGCAGGGTGCGGTCGTCGGCGCGGTAGTCGGCGCTGTCGGCGTTGTACCAGACGGGAACGTACCCCTCCAGCCGCAGCAGCGCGTCGATCACCGAGTCGCGCTGGGCGGGGCCGCCGGTGGGGCGCGGGCCGGTGGTGTCGCCGGGGGCGCGCGGCGCGCGCGCGCTCGGCTGCACCCGCGGAGTGCTGGACGGCGCGCGGCGCCCCACCCCGGGGATCACCTGCGCGCGCGCCTCCCCCGCGCCCAGCACGGCCGCGGCCATGGCGAGAGCCTGAATCAGGAGGAGCGGTGCTGCTCGGTTCTTCACGTAGGTCAATCCTGCCATTCCGTTGGATCCATCTGCCGCAAAGCTAACCCCGCCCGCGGCGGCGGCGGGAGCCCGGGGCGCCCGCCGCTAACGCATTCCTCACTCTTCGGCCTCACCCTTGGTCCTCACCCTTCGGCCGCCGCGGCCAGCCGCCGGCGGCGCGTCACCAGCCGCGAGAGCACGATGGAGAACTCGTAGAGGAGGATGAGCGGCACCATCATCATCAGCGTAAGGGTGATCACGTCGCCCGGGGTGAGCACCGCGGCCAGCACGGTGATGATCACGATCGCGTGGCGCCGCTTGCTGCTCAGGAACTCGGGGGTGACGAGCCCCATCGCCGAGAGGATGAGCACCACCACCGGGAGCTCGAACACCGCGCCGAAGGCCAGCAGCAGCCGGGTGACGAACCCCAGGTACTCGCCGATCACGATGCTCTGCTCCAGGCTCTCCGTCTGGAAGCCCATGGTGAAGCTGAGCGTCATCGGCAGCACCACCTTGTAGCTCATCAGCACGCCCAGCGCGAAGAGCACCAGCCCCATGTAGAGCGCGGGGACGATGACGCGCCGCTCCGAGGGGAGGAGCGCCGGCGCCAGGAACGCCCAGATCTGGTAGATCACGATGGGCGAGGCCAGCACCAGGCCGACGGAGACCGCGAGCTTCAGGGTGATGAAAAAGGGCTCGGTGGGGCTCAGGTACTTGAGCTTGGTGCCGTGCAGGAACGGCTTGATCGGCTCCACCAGCAGCCCCAGCACGTCGAAGCGCGTGACCAGGAACCACCCGGCGATGGCGCAGAGCGTCACCGCCAGCAGGCTCCAGATCAGGCGCCAGCGCAGCTCCTCGAGGTGGTCGAGGAACGGCATCTCGCCGGCGGGGGTGCTCACGAATTTCGGCATCGTCCCTCAAAGCAATCGCACATCCCGAGATCTCGCAACTGCATTTGACGCAGAGACGCAGAGGAAACCGAGAGAAGAACGGAGAGACCTCTCTGTTTTTCTCTCTGTTTCTCTGCGTCTCTGCGTCAAATGCCGTTACGAGGCCGAGGGATTCGGCTCGGCCTCGTCGTCCTCGGCCAGCGGCAGCTCGCGCTGGAAGCGCCGCACCTCGCGCAGCGCCGCCAGGTCGCGCAGCTCCCGCAGCTCCTCCTCGAACTCCTGCACGTCGGCGAAGTTGCGGTAGACGCTGGCGTAGCGCACGTAGGCGATCTGGTCGCGCTCCTTCAGCCGCTGCATCACCATCGCCCCGATCTCGCTGCTGGAGATCTCGCTGGTCTCGCGCCGGTCCAGCTCGCGCTCGATGTCCTCCACCACCGTCTCGATCTCGGCGGGGGTGATGGGGCGCTTGGCGCTGGCGATCTCGATGCTCTTGAGCAGCTTGCGGTGCTCGAAGGGCTCCGTCTCGCCATCGCGCTTCAGCACCTGGACGGTGCGCTCCTCGATGTACTCGTAGGTGGTGAAGCGGCGGCCGCAGCGCAGGCACTCGCGGCGGCGGCGCACCGCGCGCCCCTCGCGGCTGGTGCGGCTGTCGACCACGCGGTCGTCCTGGTGATGGCAGAACGGGCAGCGCACGGCGGCTCCGGGTGCGGGTCGGTCCTACCGGGTGCCCAGCCGGTCCAGCTGCGTGCGGGCCTCGTCGGCCTCGTCGCTGCGGGGATAGCTGCGCAGGATCTGGTTCAGGTGCGCGCGGGCCTCGGTGCGGTCGCCGCGCGCGATCTCGAGCTTGGCCATGCGCAGCAGCGCCGCCGACGCCCGCGGCGAGCTCGGCCAGCGCTCCACCACCCGCTGGTACGCGGCGATGGCCGCGTCCGGATCGCGCGAATAGCTCTCGCCCACGTAGAACTGCGCATCGGGCGCGCGCGGGTCGGCGGGCGCGATGCGCAGGAACTCCTGGAACCCCTCGCGCGCGGTGGTGAGCGAGCCGCGCCGGTAGGCGCCCAGCGCCGCCTCGTACGCCTCGTCGGCCGTGGGCGCGCCGTCGGAAGGCCGCGGGCGCGCCGGGGTGGTGCGCGGGGGCGTAGGGCGCGTAGGGGTCCGCGTGGCCGTGTCCGCCGGCGGACGGGTGACGGCCGGGCGGTCGGGGGAGACCGGGACGGGCGCGGGCGGGCGCGGGCGCGCGGCGGCGTCGGCCTCGGCGCTGTCGGCGTCGGCCTGGGCCTCGCGGGCCTCGGCGGCGCGCTGCTCCAGCTGGCGCTGCAGGTCGCGGATCTGCTGCTGGCTCTGGCCGCTGAGCGCCGCGATCTGCGTGAGCTGCCGGTCGAGCTGCAGCATCCGGTTGGCCATGTCGGCGCGCATCCGGGCGTTCTGGCCGCTCAGCGAGTCGAGCATCGCCTGGGTGCGGGCGATGAGCTGGTCGATCTGCCGCTGCTGCGCGGCGCGGTCGGCGGCACGGTCGGCGTCGATCTCGGTGCGCAGCGTCTCCAGGTCCCGTTTGGTGGCCAGGCACCCGGCGAGCGGGAGGAGCAGGGCGGCGGCCGCGAGCCGGAGGGCCTTCATCGGCGCAGCTCCGCGGGAACGGTGGTCAGGGTGCCGCCGGCCACGGCGAACTCCGCGCGGCGGTTGCGGGCGAACGACTCCTCGTCCTCGCCCTCCACCAGCGGGCGCTCCTTGCCGTAGCTGAGGGTGGAGAGGCGCGCGCCGTCGATCCCCAGGTTCACCAGGTAGGCGCGCACCGCCTCGGCGCGGCGCTGGCCGAGGGCCAGGTTGTACTCGGTGGAGCCGCGCTGGTCGCAGTGCCCCTCGATCCGCAGCCGCACGCCGGGGTTGGCGCGGAGCACGGCGGCCTTCGCCGCGAGCTTGCTCTCGGCCGTGGCGGTGATCTCGTCGCTGTCGTACTCGAAGAAGACGATGTCGGTGAGCGCGTCGCGGGCGACCGCCACCGCCGCCTCGCGCGCCCGGCGCTCGCGCGCCGCCACCTCCTCCACCAGCGTCACCGAGTCCGCGCGCATCCGCTCGCGCTCGGCGTCGCTCACCCCGCCGTTGTTCGCGGGCGGGCGGATCGTGGCCGTGGTGTCGACCGCGGGCCCGGGGTTGGCCGGCTGCTTCTTCCGGCACCCCGCCAGCGCCAGCGGGACCAGCAGCAGTGGGGCTGCGTGGCGAAGCTTCATGGCAATCTCGTACCTGGTTGATGTGTAACGCCGGTGTTGCCGCGTCTGGCGTGCGAGCCGGGCACCCCCTGTCGTCCGCCGGATCCCCGGGTTGAAAACCCGGGGCTGGAACGGCACGAAGTCCGCCTTCGCGGACTCATCCCCGCCTTCGGTGCGGAGCGCCGACAATCTCGCCCTCCGCGATTGCGGGCGCATGATCCGCAGCCTCACGCACCGGGGGTTCGGCATAGTCCGCGTGACCCGGGGTTGAAAACCCCGGGCTGGAACCCCACGAAGTCCGCCTTCGCGGACTCACCCCCGCCGCTGGTGCGAAGCGCCGACAATCTCGCTCTCCGCGATTGCGGCAGCACGATCCGCAGCCTCACGAACCATGGGCTTGGCATAGTCCGCGAAGGCGGACTTCGTGCCGTTGTAGCCCTGGGTTTCCAACCCGGGGGGACGAGGCGGACGAATCGCAATGAAGGATGCGCCGCTCCGACCCGTCGTTTGCAGGCTTGCGCGCTGGCCTACTCCCCCGTCGCCCGCGCCAGCACCGGCGACCATGCCGGGAGCCCGAATCCCCGCCCCGCCATGAGCGTCCGCACCTTGCCGGTGACGGTGTCGAGCACGAACAGGCCGCCGCTGCCGTCGCGGTCGGGCGAGGCGAACACCAGGTGGCGGCCGTCGGGCGCCCAGCTCGGGTCCTCGTTGCGGCCGCGGTCGGTCAGCAGCCGCGCGCCGCGCCCGTCCGCGCCCACCACCGCGATCTGCGGCACGCCCGCCACGCGGGTAGAATACGCGATCCAGGGTCCCGTCGGCGACCAGTCGGGCGAAGTGGAGTAGCCGCGGCGGCCGTACTCGTAGCCGGAGAGGAGCCGCGGCTCGCCCCCGTCCATCCCCATCACGTACACCGCGGGCTCGCCCAGCCGGTCCGAGACGAAGGCGATCCGCCCCCCGTCGGGCGAGAAGGTGGGAGACAGGTTCTCGTACCGGCGCGACTGCGTCAACGTCCGGAACCCGCCGCCCGCGCTCAGCGCGATCTCGGTGTTGCCGCCGACCGTCGCCCCGAAGGCGATGGTGCGGCCGTCCGGCGCGTAGGCGGGGGTGATGTTGATCCCGTCGCGGCTGGAGATGGTGCGCTCGCTCCCCGTCGCCAGGTCGCGCTCGAAGAGGTGCGGGCCGCCGCCCTTGAAGCTGGTGAACGCCAGCCGCCGCGCGTCCGGCGCCCACGCCGGCGAGAGGGCGATGGACCCGTCCGAGGTCACCCGCACCGCCCCCTCGCCGTCCGCGTCGACCAGGTAGATCTCCTTGGCCCTGCCGCCGGCGCTGACGAAGGCGATGCGGCTGGCCGCGAACCCCGGCTGCCCCGTCGCCCAGCGCACCACCGCGTCCGACGCGGCGTGCACCGCCATCCGGAACCCGCGCTCGCCGCGGCCGGGGAGGGTGAACGTCCCCGTCCCCTTCACCTGCCCGTAGACGGCGTCGTGCAGCGTCAGCGTGAGCCGCGATCCCTCGATGGCGCCCTGCAGCACCCAGTCGGCGCCGCGCTCGCGCCAGGCGGCGACGTCGGGGCGCTCCGCGGGGGTGCCGCCGGGCGGGTCCTTCATCTCGAAGCGGTCGCTGTACTCCAGGTCGCGCCGCACGATCTGCCGCGCCGCCCCGCCCACGTCGCCCGCGAAGGGGAGGACGACGAAACCGGGCGAGTACTGCGTCTCGTACGTCATCCGCAGCCGCACGCCCGCCGGCGTGGTGTCGTTCTGCGCCGCCGCCGGCGTCGCGAGGGCGAGGACGACCGGGATGATGCCGAGGACGGCGAGGCTCGCGCGGCCGCGGCATCCTCCGGGATCGGGTGAACGCGACGGGGCCGGCGCGATTCGTCCGCCTCGTACCCCGGGTTGAAAACCCGGGGCTACAACGGCACGAAGTCCGCCTTCGCGGACTATGCCGCGGCCCACGCGCGTGAAGCCGGGGATCGTGTGGCCGAGGTGAGCGCGGGTGCCCGCGGCGTGCACCGCCGGCGGGGATGAGTCCGCGAAGGCGGACTTCGTGCTGTTCCAGCCCCGGGTTTCCAACCCGGGGGAACCGCGGCCGGGAGAACCGCGGCCGGCGGAACCGCGACCGGGAGAACCGCGGCCGGCGGAACCGCGACCCGGGAAACCGCCGGGGCGCGACACGACACCGCGGACGAAATGCACCTTCATTCCGGATCTGGTCACAGGTCGGGAGAGATGTCCACGCAGACCGGGAGCTCGGGCGCGGCGAAGGCCGCGGGGAGGCCGCCGAAGGCTTTGCGCAGCCCGGCCTGCTCCACCGCCTCCTGCACCGCCATGCGGAAGGTGAACCCCCCGCGCACCCGCCGCACCTCGATGTCGTCCACGCTGCCGTCGCGGCGGATGGTGAAGCAGGTCTCGGCGGAGCCGGCGGAACCCTCGGGGCGGCGGAAGTAGCGCCGCACCTGCCGCACGATGTTCTCGCAGTACCCCGGGCTGGGGCACTCCGCGCCGCGCTGCGACACGTTCAGCCCCTCGCCCCCCGCGGAATTCGGGTCCGGGTCGCGCCCCGTCGGCTCCCCGCGCGTCCCCGTCCCCGCGCTCGGCGCCCCGGAGCCGGGCCCGGGCGCCGCTGCCGGCGGGCGCGTCGCGGGGCCGGCGGCCGGCTTCGGCGGCGTGGCGGGACGCGTGGCCGGCGGACGGGGCGACTGCGGGCGCGGCTCGGGTGTTCTAGGCTCGGGAGCCCGCGCAGGTTCCTTTGGCGGGGGCGGCGCGGCGCGCGGCGGCGTGGGCGCGGGCACCGGCGCGGCGGCGGGAGGAGGCGGCGGAGGGGGCGGCGCCGGCTGCGGCGCGGGCGGCCGGCTCCCGCCGACGTTCGGCGCGGGCGGCTCGGCCGGCGGCGCGCCGCGGACCGTGGGCGGAGGGGAGACGATGTTGACGGCGTACACCTTCATCCGGGGCTCGCGCCTGGCCTCGCGGCCGAAGGCGCCGCCCACCAGCAGGAGCAGGGCGATCACGACGGCGTGCAGCGCGAGCGATCCGGCCGCCGCGCGCCAGGTGGCGCCGTCGCCCTCGTCCCGCTCCCGCCGGCCGTGCCCGCCCAGCTCCATCGTCTACTTCCTTCCCCCGGGGTTCTCCTCCTCGGCGATCAGCCCCACCGTGGCGACCTCGGCGCTCTTCATCGCCCCCAGCACCCGCACCACGCTGCCGTAGGGGACGCCCCGGTCGGCACGCAGGTAGACGTTCTTCGCCCCCGTCCGGCGCACGTAGGCGGGGAAGCGCCGCTCGAACTCCTCCCAGCGCACCGGCTCGCTGCCGAGGAAGATCGCGCCCTGCCGGTCGACGGTGACGATCGCCCCCTCGTTGGCGGGGACCGACTGGGTGCGGGCGCGGGGGACGCTCACCTCCACCCCGCCCTGCAGCATCGGCGCGGTGATCATGAAGATCACCAGCAGCGTGAGCACCACGTCGACCAGCGAGGTGACGTTGATCTCGGCGCTCGGCCGGAGCACGCCCTCGCCGCGCCGGCGCGGCATCAGATCCGCCCCTCGCGGGCCAGCGCGCCGATGAGCTCGCTGGAGAAACCCTCCAGCTCGCCCATGAACAGATTCAACCGACCCGTCAGATAGTTGTATCCGATCGCCGCGGGGATGGCGACCACGAGGCCGGCGGCGGTGGCGATCAGCGCCTCCGCGATCCCCGGCGCCACGGCGGTGATGCTGCTGGAGCCCGCGTTGGCCACGCCGATGAAGGAGTTCATCACCCCGATCACCGTGCCCAGCAGCCCCAGCAGCGGCGACGCGGTGGCGAAGATCGCCAGCCAGAGGAGGCCGCGGGTGAGCCCGTCGCGCTCGTCGCCCTCCTCCTTCTCCAGCACCAGGCGCAGCACCTCGAGCTGGGTGGGGAGGAGCCCCTTCACCTCGCCGCTCCACGCGCCCGGGCGGAGCTCCGAGTAGAAGGTCATCCCCCGCTTGAACACCCGGGTGAAGGGCGATTCGGGGAGGGCGAGCACCTGGTGGAAGGCGTCTTCCAGCCGGTCCGCCCGCTCCAGCCGGTCCACGAACACGTCGCTCTCGCGGCGCAGGCGGCGGAACTGCCGCACCTTGAGCACGATGATGGCCCACGAGGCGAAGGAGAACACGGCGAGGACGACCAGGATCACCTTGGTGGAGGCGGTTCCCTCGGCGACCATGCGCCAGAGGTTGCCGAACTCCCCGGACGTTGCGGCCGACTGGATCATGCGGCGGGGGCGGAGCAGTGGGTCAGACCGGAGCTGCAGAAACGCTCGACACTCCCGCGCCCGACCCCAGTGACGCCATCCTGAGGCCGGTCACGCAGGGACTGCGTCCACGCAAGACCGTGCAGGCCGAAGGATCTATGGCCGCGGCAGCGATCGAGCGGAGGATGCGCACCCTGCCGGCCCGCACCCGGTCTCGTGACGGACTCCTTGATCGGCCGTGCATCCCCTCGGCGCGTCTGCGCCGACAGGCGATAGATCCTTCGGCCTGCCTGCCTCGTTGCCGGCTGACATTCAGACGTGGTCGGCCTCAGGATGACGTCGTCGGGGGCGGGGCGGAATGCAGCGGCAATCTCCCGATCCAATCTCATTCCTCGTCCTTGCGGGCGGCGGTGGGGTCCAGCTCGAAGAGGTAGCGCACGGTGTCGAGCACGCCGGTGCCGCGGCCGTTGCCGGCCGCCTCGCGCAGCCGCGAGGTGGGGGCGTGCAGCAGCTTGTTCAGCAGCGAGCGGGTGAGCGCGTCCACGGCCGCGCGGTCGTCGTCGGAGAGGTGGCGCAGGCGGCCCAGGGCGCGCTCCACCTCCTCCTGCCGCACCCGCTCGCCGTGGTCGCGCAGCGCGCGGATGGTGGGGACCACCGCCAGCGACGCGTACCATCCCCAGAACTCCTCCACCCCCTCCGCCACGATCCCCTCGGCCGCCGGCAGCTCCGCGCGGCGCCGGTCGAGCGACGCGTCCACGATCTGCTGCAGGTCGTCGACGTTGTAGAGGAAGACGTTGCGCTGGTCGCCCACCGCGGGGTCCACGTCGCGGGGGATGGCGATGTCGATCATGCAGAGCGGCCGCCGCGCGCCCCGCGGGAGCGCCGCGCGGAAGCGGTCCAGCGTGAGCACCGGCACCGGGGCCGCGGTGGAGCAGATCACGATGTCCACGTGCGGCAGGGCGGCGGCGAACTCCTCCCAGTGGATCGCCGCGCCGCCCCACTTCTCGGCGAGCTCGCGGGCGCGCTCGAAGGTGCGGTTGGCGACCACGGCGGTGCTCACCCCCTCGCCACGCAGGCACTCCAGCGTGACCTCGCTCATCTCCCCCGCGCCCAGCACCAGCGCGCGCCGCCCCTTCAGCGAGCCGAAGATCTTCTTCGCCAGCTCCACGGACGCCGAAGGGACGGAGGCGGCGCCGATCCCCAGCCCCGTCTCGCTGCGCACGCGGCCACCGACGCCGAGCGCCGTCTGGAACATGCGGTTGAGCGCGGGCCCGACGACCGGGCCGCGCCCCGCGGCCACCTCGCGCGCGGCGGCGTAGGCCTCGCGCACCTGCCCCTGGATCTGCGGCTCGCCCACGATCATCGAGTCGAGCCCGGCGGCCACGCGGAAGAGGTGCTGCGCGGCCTCGCGGTCGCGGCGCACGTACAGCCACCCCTCGCCCGCCCCCGCGCCGATCCGCTCCGCCAGCAGCGCCTCGGCGCGGGCGACGGCGTCGTCGCCGTCGCCCGTCGCCAGGTACGCCTCGGTGCGGTTGCAGGTGGAGAGCACCACCGCCTCGCCGCCCGCCTCGCCCGCGAGCGCGGCCAGCGCGCCCGGGAGCTCGGCGCGCCCGAAGGCGAGCCGCTCCCGGAGCTCGATGGGGGCCGTGCGGTGGCTCGCGCCTACGACTGCGACAGGCATGCGGAAATGCGGTGCTCCACGTCTGCGTCGCGGCCCTCGATGGCCGCGTCCAGGAACTCGGGGGTGACCAGTGCGAACCAGGCCTCGCGGCGGCGCGCCTCGTCGTCCGGCCAGCGGGCGCGCACCTCCTGGCGGACCTCCGCGAGGCGGCGGGCGGCGCGGCCCAGCCCCGGCGTGACCACCGTCTCCAGCCGCTCGCGCAGCCGCCGCGCGAGGAGCGGGCTCGCGCCGCCGGTGCTGAAGGCGACCACCACCTCGTCGTGGCGGATCACGGCGGGAACGTGCAGGGTCGACCGGTGCGGGTCGTCCACCACGTCGCAGAGCGCGCCGCACGCCTCCGCCTCGCGCGCGACCGCGGCATTCACCCTGGCAGAGTCCGTCGCCGCGAACACCAGGTCGAAGCCGAAGCCGTCGACCGCCCACTCCCGCTCGTGCCAGGTGAGCCCGTGCGCGCGGATGATCTCCCGCAGCCCGGGATGGACCCGCGGGGAGATGATCTCCGGGCGCGCGCCGGCATCGACCAGGCCGCGCACCTTGCGCAGCGCCACCTCGCCGCCGCCCACCACCAGGATGGGGAGGCCCGAGACGTCGAGCATCACCGGGTAGCGCGCGCTCACAGGAAGGCCCCGCCGGCGGCCTCGCCCAGCCGCAGCACCAGGTAGCCCATCAGCACCACGGCGAAGCCCACCACGCTCGCCAGCGCCGCCCGCCGCGCCGGACGCCCGCCGCCCAGCCGCGCGGCCAGCGCGGCGGCGAACACCAGCCAGGTCAGGATACCCCACACCACCTTCGGGTTTCCCGGCGACATGGGCCGCTGGAAGCGCTCCGTCCACGCCCATCCCACCAGCAGCGCCAGCGTCAGGAAGGCCATCCCCGCGATCAGCGCCCCGCGGCCGATGCGGTCCAGCGTGTCGAGCGGGGGGAAGAAGCGGAAGATGGCCCCGAAGCGCTTGCTCTTCAGCTCGCGGAACTGGATCAGGTACATCAGCCCCGCCGCGAAGGCGACGGTGAGCCCCGCGTACCCCAGGAAGGCGAGGACCACGTGGAAGACGAACCAGGGCCCCTGGAACGCCATCACCTGCCGCGAGGGTTCGACGCCGACGACCTCGGCCACGGCGGCCACCGCCGCGGCGACGGGGACCAGCACCAGGCCCACGGGGCCGGTGCGCCCGAGCGTCGCCAGCCCCAGCGACCCGGCGGCGATCAGCAGCGCGAACACGGAGAGCGAGGGGCCCAGCCCCACCAGCGGGAGCTCGTGGAACTCGCGGACGAAGCCCGTCAGCTGCACGGCGTGCGCGACGATGGCCGCGCCCAGCACGGCGGTGGCGATGCCGGGAAGGCGGCGGTCGCTGCGCGCCATCGACACGCCCAGCAGGGCGGCGGAGAGGGCGTACAGCGCGAGGGTGAGGACGTGCACGGCGGCGGTGTTCATCGGGTGGAAGATGCGACGGCGCGCGGCCTTACGGAAGGGTCGGCGCCATCCGTCGGCCAACGGACGTTCGTTCCCAATCCGGCGGTGCCACGAACGAAGAAGCGGCGAGGCACCGACCCGTGCCCCGCCGCCGCTGCTCACGCCCCTGCTGCCTCGCCGGCCTTATACCATCTCTGATGATTGATCGTGCATTCAGGCAAAACAGATTGGTCTCACCCGGAGAACCAGAGGACCAGAGGAAACACGCGCAGTTCTCTGGTCCTCGGTCCTCAGGGTGAGGCATTTTCCTCTTGTCGGAATGCACAACTGATCGGCGAAAATGGTATTATACCCCACAGCCGTCGTAACAGGTACCGCCGTCACAGCTCGGGCCCCACGCGCAGAAGCTGTCGCAGGAATCCAGACAGGAGCCGGGGACGCAGGTTCCGAAGTCCCACGCCGCGTGGGTATCGGGGCAGTGGTAAATGTCCGAGTCACCCGCGGTGCCGCCGGTGTCACACTCTTCGCCGCCGCAGGTGACGCAGGTGTAGGTGTTCTGCTGGCGCGCTTCCACCGTCCCCCACCCCGGCTCCCCACCGTCGCGCACGCAGAACGTCTCGACGACCAATTCCTCGATGTTCAGCTGCAGCTTCCTCATCGGTCCTCCTGAAACGTGGGACGTGGGTCGCACGGTGACCGTGCCTTCCGCGCCCCCACCGGAACGCGGAAGGCTAGAGTCGCCTCCACGTCCAGCTCGATCCCAATCCTTTTACGCCGGATCCCATCACTCGAACCGACGTCGCACCTCAGGGCATCGCGGCCACGCGGCGCACCGGCTGGCCCACGGCGATGGCCGGCTGCTCCAGGTGGGTGATGCGCGCCGACGCCGTCCCCTGCATCACCTTCACCACCTGCAGGCGGCCGACCGGGATCTCCGGGCGCGTCCCCCAGTCGCGGCGGGTGCGGGGGAGGAACACCTCGAACACGTCGCCCTCCTTCACCCCCGCCTGCCGGCCCACGTCCAGGAAGGCGATCTCCTCGTTCGCCTGCACCGGGTGCGCGCGCTGGAAGGCCACGATGCGCCCCTGCAGCCCGCTCGACGCCGCCGGCTGCACGTTGTTCGGCACCGGGAAGGCGGCGACCGGCACCACCACGTCGCCCGGGTTCACCTGGTCGTACATGCGGATCACCACCGCCGTGGCCGTGCCGCCGTCCACCGCGGAGACCGTCGCCAGGCCGGTGGGGAGCCAGACGCGCCCGAAGCCCACCAGCTCGCGCCCCGGCCGCAGGAACTGCACGCGGTCGCCGATGCTGAGCCGCGCGGCCGGGTCGGCGGCCAGGAACACCCGGTCGTACACCTGGATGGTGGGCGCCCGCTCCAGCGGCACCACCGTGGGCGACACCACCTCGGCCACGCGGCCCACCATCGCCACCTCGTTGTCGCGCGCCACGTAGCCGGCGGCGTAGAAGTCGCCCTGGCGCACCACGGGGTACTGCGCGCGGCTGGCCTCGAGCACGGTGTTGAGGTCGGTGCTGCGCTGCCCCTCGTTGTAGAAGACGGTGCGCCCCTCGCGCTGCCCCACGGCGGCGACCCCCGGGGGGAGCACCAGCCGCTCGTTGGGATAGATGCGGGCCGGGTCGCGCACCACGTCGGTGTTGAGCCGGAAGATGTCGGGCCAGAGGAAGGGGTCGGACAGGTACTGCCGCGCCAGGTCCCACAGCGTGTCGCCGCGGCGGACCACGTGCACGCGCCCCTCGGGGACGGTGTCCTGCTGGGCGGCGAGCGGGCCCGCGGCGGCCAGGGCTGCGGCGACGGCGAGTGCGGCTCTCTTCACGTGACCTCGCGGGGTGCGTAGGACGGGTGCGGGATGGAGGCGCGGCGGGCACACGCGGCCCGCGCGGCGTTCCCGGGCGGCATCCACGCGGGGAGCGCCGGGGTCCAGGTGCAAGGGAATACGGTTCCGGGGGGTGGCAGAATGGTAAGGTGCGCCCGTCATGCTCGTCAAGGCAAACGGCGCACGGCAGATACGCGCGCGCAGCCTGTCCGGGTTCCGCGACGTTCATGCCGAGGGTGCGCGGGGTATGGGCAAAGGTGGCGATGTGCTTGCCGTGCAAAATGATACGAAAGATGCAACCCCGGGCATGGCCGCATCCGCACTGCCGATCTCTTTTCCATGTTCGGAAAAGAAGTGTCACACGGAGGGACCAGGGGAACCGGAGGAAAACCCTCTGGTCCCTCTGGTCCCTCCGTGTGAAACCGGTCCGTTCTTTATTCGATCTCCGGCACGATCAGCTCGGGGCCGTCGAAGGCGGGGCGGTTGACGGCGGTGGAGACGGGGTGCATGCGGAGCAGCCCGTCGGGCGCGGGACGCAGCAGCGGCAGGAGGTCGGGGACCGGCGTGTCCGCGCCGAGCCAGGCGTCGCGGTCGGCGGGGGCGACCACCACGGGCATGCGGTCGTGCACCCGCGAGACGTCGGCGCTCGGGGTGGTGGTGAGGATGGTGAAGCTGAGCACCGGCTCGGCGTCCTTCGCCGGGCGCCACGCCTCCCAGACGCCGGCGAAGGTGAGCGGCGCGCCGTCGGCCGGGTGGATCCAGTGCGGCACCTTGCCGCCGGGTGTCTTCATCCACTCGTAGAAGCCGCTGGCGGGAACCAGGCAGCGGCGGCGCTGGAAGGCGGCGCGGTAGGCGGGCTTCTCCACCACCGTCTCGGCGCGCGCGTTGATCATCTTGTTGCCGATCTTCGGGTCCTTCGCCCACGACGGGATCAGCCCCCAGCGGAAGACGTCGAGCACGCGCCGCCCGCCGGCGGACAGCAGGACGGGAACGTGCTGGGTGGGCGCCACGTTGTAGCGCGGGAGCTCCGGCTCCGTGCACTGCCACGACGCCTCGAACGCCGCCGCCAGCTCGGCGCTGCTCGCCGTCTGCCCGAACCGTCCGCACATCGCCGCCTCCTCCGTCCTGATTGCGCCACCGGGGATCACCCCCAATCTACAACACAAGAACGCAGAGAGAAGCCGCTCCTCTCTGCGCCTCTGCGTCTCTGCGTGAGACGTCTTCAGCTGATCGCGTCGCCGACGCGGATGTCGCCGCTCTCCAGGATCTCGGCGCGCAGCCCGCCGCGGTCGCGGAGGTCGCGCTCGACGCCGCGATAGGTCAGGCGCGTGAGTCGCGAGCAGGGGTCGCAGCGCTCGATGCCGCGCAGCAGCGCGCCGCCCACGCGGAAGGTGCGGCCCACCAGGTCGTTCAGCCGCACGCCGCGCGTGACCACGTTCCGCCGCGCGTCGCCCGGGGCCAGGGCGGCGCCGGTGGCGCGGACGGCGTCGACGGCCTCGGCCTCGATGAGCGTGACCTGGCGCTCGGGGTCGCGCTTCCCGCCGCCGCCGCGGTGGCCGAAGTAGCGGTCGCCCTCCAGCCCCCTCCCCGCCACCGCGCGCACCTGCTCCGCCGCGATCCGCGGCGCCCCCCGCTCCCCGGCGAGGTAGATCGCCTCCACGCTCCCGGTCTCCCCTGCGTCCGCGTGTCCCTGCGTGACGGCTTCTGCTTCGGTGGTCATTGCGCGCTGTCCGAGGGTTCGGCGGGAGGGCGGCCGCCGGCGGGAGCGGCGGCGGCCACCGTCTCCGGGCGGGCGAGGTGCGAGACGATGCTCCACGACCCGGTGGTGCCGCGGCGGAGGATGAACACGTCGGTGTTCGACACGCTGCGCTGCGACGTCCCCTCGCGCACGGTGTAGCTCGCCTGCACGGTGGTGAACGCCATGTCGCCGCTGGCGCGGAACTCGATCATCCGGGTGCGCAGCGGCTCGGCGGCGGGGAGGAGCGCGCGGAAATAGTCGGCGATCCCCGCGCGGCCGGTGAGCATCGCGCGCTCGGCCGGGTAGAGGGTGGCGTTGGCCGCGTACAGCCGCGCCAGCGCCGCCACGTCGCGGCTCCCCCACGCCGACTCGTAGTCGAGCAGGAGCGCGGAGACCTGCTGCCGGGCCTCGGCCTCGAACTGCCGCCGCATCTCCGCCGCGCTGGAGCCGCCCATCCCGAAGATGTCGCGCTGCGCCGAGAGCGCGGGCGCGTGGCCGAGGAAGAGGAGGAAGCCGACCGCGAGAGCGGCGTTAGACGCGGAGACGCAGAGAGGCCGCCGTGGCTTCTCCGCGTCTCTGCGTCTCTGCGTGAGACGCGATTTCATCGAACGGACCCGCCGTCAGTCCCGGTGGAAGGTGAAGGTGACGGGGCCGCTGTTTCCCGGGATCGCGTAGACGATCCACCCCGGCGAGGCGGTGCCGTCCCACTCGGCGCCGTCGGAGGCGCGGAAGTGGACCTTGTTGCCGCTCACCGTGATGCTCCCCTGGGTGGTGCTCGTGCGCGTCGTCGCCAGGCCGCTCGGGGGCGTGTCGACCAGCGTCAGCCGCTGCCAGAAGGAGTCGCCGCCCAGCATCATCTCCCCCTGCGTGAGGGTGACGGTCCCGGTGCTGTCCCTGCGCATCTCCACCGGCAGCACCTGGCTGTTGACGGCGACGAGGGTGAACGGCGCGATGCTCGCCGGCACCACGGCCGGATCGTTGGCGGAGAACGTGCTGTCGCCGGCGCTGCAGGCGGCGGCCGCGAAGGCGAGCACCGCGAGCGCGGCCAGGAGCCGCGGCCGGAGGGTGGGTACGATGGGGATCATGCGGAACTTCGACATCCAGGGTTGCGCGTCACGGGTCTTCGAAACGCCGGGGGCGACCGATCTCAGCTCCCCGCCAGCCCCAGCTCGGGCGCCACGGTGCGCATCGCCTCGATCACGAACTGCACGTGCTCGGCGAGGTCGACGCCCAACTCCTCGGCGGCGCGGCGCACCTCCTCGCGGTCCACCCCCGCGGCGAAGGCGCGGTCCTTCATCTTCTTGAGGACGGACTTCGCCTCCAGGTCCATCACCGAGCGCGAGGGGCGCACGAGCGCGGCGGCGGTGACCAGCCCCGTGATCTCGTCGCAGGCGTGCAGCGTGCGCTCCAGCCTGCTCTCCGGCGCCACCCCGGTGCGCGCCGTGTAGTGCGAGAGGATCGCGCGCACCAGCTCGTCGGGGTAGCCGCGCTCGCGCAGCTCGGCGGCGCCGTGCAGCGGATGCTCGTCGGGGTGCTCCTCGTAGTCGTAGTCGTGCAGCAGCCCGGCGACACCGTACAACTCCTCGTCTTCGCCCCAGCGCCGCGCGTAGGCCCGGCAGGCGGCCTCCACCGAGAGCATGTGGCGGCGCAGGCTCTCGCCCTGCACGTGCCGGTGCATCAGCGCGAGCGCCTCGTCGCGCGTGGGGAGCTGGGGCATCGGGAGGAGGGTCGGGTTCGCGGTCGGCGGCGCGGCGGCTCCGCGCCAATCCGGTGAAAGATACCGCGCCCCACACCCGCCCGGACACCCCCAGAACGCCCGCGCCCCCGCGTTCGTGACGCCCCCGACCGCGTCTCACGCAGAAGACGCGGAGGCGCGGAGAGGTCCGGCCGGGACTACGCGCAGCGGCAGCTCAGCGCCTCGGTGCAGAAACAGGCGTTCGGAACCGAGCTGCAGTCGCCGGCGCAGCTCGCGCAGTTGCTCTGGAGACGGGTGAACCCCTGCCCGTGCACCGTTCCGCGCAGCCGCGGCTCGATCACTTCCACGTCGAACGACTCCACGCGCAGCGACTCGGCGTCCAGCGTCAGCTTCCGCATGAGCTACACTCCCAGTTGGAGGATGGACAAAAAACGTTGTGAACTGAAAGGTGCGGGATGTCCGGAGGTTACAAACACCCGCCCCCCAGATCAAGGGGGCGGGCGTGAGCGTCGCGGCGGCTCTCTCTGTGGCTCTGCGTCTCTGCGTGAGACGATCCGTTCGTCAGCGGCCGAACCAGCGCCCGAGGTTGGCGGTGAGGCCGACGTAGGCCGCGTTCCCGCCGAGCCGGCGCACGTTGACGATGGCGCCCGCGTCGAGCACCAGCGACGGCCGCAGGGCGTAGGTGGGGCCGAAGAGGAGCCCCACCTGCGGCGGCCCGCCGGAGGGTCCGCTGGTGCCGGGGAAGCCGAACACCTCCGCCACCGCGCCGAGCGGCCCGGCGATCGACCGCCCGCCCGCGACGGCCCAGACGGTCGAGGTCTTCGGCGCGTCGGAGCCGTCGCCGCTGCGGAAGGTGATCCCGGCGTTCGCGTCGATCTCCCCGCCCAGCACCTGGTGGCTGGAGACGAGCAGGACGCCGCCGTCCGTCGTCCCCGTGCCGAAGCCGCGCGAGGTCGAGCCCGTGGGGAGCTTGAGCGACGGCTGCACCGCGAAGTCGCCCAGGAGGGGAAGCCCCGTCCCCACCACCAGCTTCGCCGCGAGCCCGAGGTCGCTGAAGCCGGCCTGCAGGTCGCCGCCGGGGCCGCCGCGGTTCGAGGTCAGCCCCGGACCGATCCCGAGCTGCAGCCAGCGGGTGACGCCGAACTTGAGGTAGACCGGGACGTCGACCGTGCCCTGGTCGGTGGGACGCCGCCAGATCGCACCGGTCTCGGCCTCGACGAAGCCGGGCTTGATGACGTACGCGTGCGTGGCCACCGTCGGGCGCTCGGGGCGCACGGCGGTGCTGTCGCGCTCCTCCTGCGCGCGCAGGAGGGCGGGCACGCAGCAGAGCGCGAGGGCCGCGGCGGCGATGCGCGTGTGGCGGGGCGATGCGAGTCTCATGTCCGACGTGGGGGATCGGGGTGGACCACCGCGAAATGCAGCGGAGGTGGATCACGTCAGGCCGCGATCCCGAGAGCGGGGCAGCCTGGTCAATCGGCGCTTCGCGGGCGAGCGCGATCACATGTTGTTACAATCGCGTCAAGCACCTCAACAACTTCGGGATCCATCTCGTGTAACGGAATTCTCGCCGCAAGTTCATGGTAATCTGTTTTCCTCATCATGTTGGGTAATCCAAGCCGTTGAAAATATTCCTCGAATAGCGGGTCCAAAAAGTCATCTGTTGCCTTGATATCTGGAGACCACGGCGTGGTGCGTCGAAGCCTCGCGAGCGCTTGGGTAAGGTCGGCGATGACGGATTGCATCACCGCAATTCTGTGCTCCCGCTCAGCGATGGTGAAAAGGTCGAACGTCTCTTCCCCGCCAGCGTAGGCTAGAAGGACGTCTTTTGTGCAGAGATAATTTTCGATTTCGCGCCGACGCCACTGATGAGCGGAAATCGTAAAGCTTTCCGGCAATTCTCTTTCTAACCGATCAAACAGCGCAAATGCAACGAGATCCGGTTTCGCGTCCCGAAGCCCAAAGAAGTGACGCTCGACGTTACGAGGCTGATTCAACACGTAGTGGACGAAGGCCCCGCCGAGAAGCTCGGCAGCGGGATGGCTCAAGGTACGAGCGAATGCTTGCAAAATTGCTAAATCTGTAGCTCCCTCGAGGTATAGAACCCATCCGGTCTGCTCAGCTTGATAATAGTCCTCAAAACCAATTTCCTTCAGTGCCTTTGCGGCTTGGCTTCCGCGATCATCAATTCGGTGAGGGCGCCCCACAAAGGCAATCACGACATCTCGATCGGCGGCCTCGTTCAAAACTACTTCCGAATGGCTCGCAGCAATTATCTGCGAACCTTGTGACCGCGCAACTTCGGTAAGAAGCAGATATGTCTGCCGCTGACGGAGGATTTCCAAGTGCGCGTCGGGCTCGTCTAAGAGCAGGATTGTCCCGGGGTTGGCGTACAGGTGAGCGAGCAGCAGAATTGTTTGCTGCAAACCTCGCCCTGAAGACGAAAGGTCGAGTTGAGGCCCTCCAAGCTCACGGTACTTCATCGTGAGTTCTCCCCGCTCTTTGATGTACTCGGGCGGGTCGAGAACGATTCCAAACAGGCGACGGACGTGTTCCACCAGTTCACGCCAATTACCCGATCGAGAGTCTGTATTGATCTGATAACATAGGTTTCTAAGAACCTGCGCAGTCTGACCTTCACCCATTAATACATTGATTCGGCCGGGCTCCCACTTCGGCTCTGTCGCCGCTAGCCCGGACATCGGTGGAAGGTATGCCACCTGTACGCGAGAAGCTTCGAGAGGCACCGGCATTCGCAAAGGATGCTCCGTCTCTTCTAGATGCTCCGTCTCTTCTAAATGAAGTGGCCGGCAATAGAAGGACTCTTCGTTAGCGTAGTCAAATTCCAATCCGCAGACCCAGGAGACTCCGTCCGAAACTCCTTCGACAACGATTTCGATGAGAATGTTTTTTGTCCGAGTCTTTTCCCCATCGCGCTCGCCCGCGCGTACGTGCAGATCACGCCACAGGAGATTTGCAACAGGTACTGGAATCGCGATCAGGTCCCGACGGTTGATGGTCACGCCTGGACGCTTCTCTGGCGACTTGCCTCCGCGCTTCACGTTCCATTGGCGCAGACCTACATCCCATAGCGACAATGCTTGCAGGGTAGTGGTTTTACCGGAGTTATTGGGTCCGATGAGAACGACTGCTTGGCCGAGTTCGATGTCGACGCTGCTCAGCTTCTTGAAGTTTTTGATCTGGATGCGCGTTAACATCGTCGTCTCGGGTCACAGGTTCGCGCTCACACACGTCGAGACTGCTTCCTCACCTTTCAGAAGTCCGCGCTCCCGGGCGTGCGCGGGTACGGGATCACGTCGCGGATGTTGGCGATGCCGGTGGCGTACAGGATCAGCCGCTCGAAGCCCAGGCCGAAGCCCGCGTGCGGCACCGTGCCGTAGCGGCGCAGGTCGCGGTACCACCAGTAGCTCGCGCGGTCCAGCCCCAGCTCCTCCATCCGCTGGTCCAGCACCTCCAGCCGCTCCTCGCGCTGCGACCCGCCGATGATCTCGCCGATGCCGGGGGCCAGCACGTCCATGGCGGCCACGGTGCGGCCGTCGTCGTTCAGCCGCATGTAGAAGGACTTGATCTCCTTCGGGTAGTTCATCACCACCACCGGGCGCCCCACCAGCTTCTCGGTGAGCCAGCGCTCGTGCTCGCTCTGCAGGTCCGCGCCCCACTTCACCGGGTACTCGAACGTCTCGCCCGAGGCCTCCAGCCGCCGCACCGCCTCGGTGTAGTCCATCCGCTCGAAGCTGCTCTCCACGAAGCGCTCCACCCGCGCGATGCACTCCGGGTCCACCCGCTCGGCGAAGAAGGCCATGTCGTCGCCGCGCTCGGCCAGCAGGTCGGTGAGGATGGACTTCAGGAACGCCTCGGCCAGGTCGGCGTCGTCGGCCAGGTCGGCGAAGGCGAGCTCCGGCTCGATCATCCAGAACTCGGCCAGGTGCCGGCTGGTGTTGGACTTCTCCGCCCGGAAGGTGGGCCCGAAGGTGTACACGCGGGTCAGCGCCTCGCAGTACGCCTCCACGTTGAGCTGCCCCGACACCGTGAGCGCCGCCTGCCGCCCGAAGAAGTCCTGGCTGAAGTCCACCTCGCCATCCGCCGTCTTCGGCACGTTCACCAGGTCCAGGGTGGAGACGCGGAACATCTCCCCCGCCCCCTCGGCGTCGCTGGTGGTGAGGATGGGGGTGTGCACCCAGAAGAAGCCGTGGCGGTCGAAGAAGCGGTGCACGGCCATCGCCAGCGTGTGCCGCACCCGCGCCACCGCGCCGAAGGTGTTCGTGCGCGGGCGCAGGTGCGCCACCGTGCGCAGGAACTCCATCGAGTGCTGCTTGGGCTGGATCGGGTAGCTCTCGGGGTCGTCCACCCACCCCAGCACCTCCACCGACGCGGCGCGCACCTCCACCGGCTGCGGCCGGTCGGGGGTGGGCACCAGCTCGCCCCGCACCCGCACGGAGCACCCCGCGCTCAGGCGGACGATCTCGCTCTCGTAGTTGGGGAGCTCCTGCCCCGCCACCACCTGGATGGCGGCGAAGCAGGAGCCGTCGCTCACGTTGATGAACGAGAGGCCGGCCTTGGAGCTGCGGCGGGTGCGCACCCACCCCTGCACGGTCACGGTGCTGCCGGGCTCGGCCGCGCCGGAAAGGAGCTCGCGGATGGTCGGAGGAAGCATGGCGGCGAAGCGGCGGTCGGGTCTGGCCAAAGCTCGCCCGGCGCGGGAGGCCGGCGCCGGGCGCTGATGCGGGAAAGCTACAGCCTCGGCCGCCGCCGCGCACCCCGGCGGGCGATCGGCCGGCATGCGCGTGCGTCCCTCCCCCGGGCCGGGGAAGGGACGCACGCCGCAACGAACGGGACCGCGCTCAGTACGCGTACATCGGCACGGTGGTGTCGCAGTACTGCGAGCCGCCGTCGCTCTCGCACCCGCCCGCGGTCGGGTTGTACCCGCACCCGCTCACGCACCCCGTACAGCAGAAGCCGCCGCCGCCGCCCGCCATCATCAGGTTGACGCCCTCACCCGGCTGCAGCGCCGGCGCGGGGGTGACGGTGAACGAGGTCACGTCGATCGACTCGAGCTCGAGCTTCTTGCGTGCCATGGTGCCCTCCGTGGTGGTTGGGGGAACGGATCACGCCGGTGCGGGGTGCGCCGGCGCCTCGCTACGGTCGGTCGAACGCGGGGTACGCGGGTTCAGACCGCGCCGGCGTCCTGGTAGCAGGCGAGCTTGTCGAAGCTCTGCCCGCCGCTCGCGCAGCCACCGGCCGTGGGGTTGATGCCGCAGCCGCTGACGCACCCCGTGCAGCAGTAGCCGCCGCCCGTGCTGGCGAACTCTTCCGACGTCGCGAACGTGGAGACCTGGAGGGATTCGGGATCGAGCTGCATGGCGATGCTCCTTGAGGGGGTGGTTGGAAGGATGGGCGTCCAGACGGACGCCCGGGTGCTGCACACACGGGCCGGATGGCCGAAAAGACGCCGTCCGGCCGCGGCGGAGAGCCGGGCCGGGCAGCGGAGTGCCGCGTCAGTTCACGACGGTGATGGGGACGACGGTCTCGCCGTTGCCGCAGCCGTCGTACTCGTACGTCTCGCCCTGGCTCTCGCAGGTGCCGTTGGTGGGATAGATGCCGCAGCCGCTCACGCAGCCGGTACAGCAGTCGCTGATCGTCCCGGAAGACGTCGTCGCGAACGACTGCACTTTGAGTGACTCGGGATCGAGCGTCATCGAGAGCCATCCCGGGGGATGGGAGGAGACGTGCGGGAAGGGTCGGGGACCGCGACCGTGGCTGCATGATAACGACGCGCCCGTCGCAGTACAATCGATGGCGTAAATGGAGTCGATCCGCTTGCGAACGGCAACGAGGTGCCCACGCAGGGCCGCGGGCTCCGCGGCTCTGCGTGAGAGACCAGATCAGACAAATGTCATATCATATCATACCGTTTCAACTGATTGGATGTGCATTCCGATCAACAGAAATGAGCTCACACGGAGTCAACGGAGTCAACGGAGTTGTTCTCCGTTGACTCCGTTGACTCCGTGTGAGTCCATTCTGTTGATTGGAATGCACCTCCAATCGTCGAAACGGTATGCGACCGATCCGTGCTCAGCCGACGACGAGGGGGTCCGCGGGCGAGGACCCGGCGCGGAAGACGGCGGGGGCGGTGGGGCAGAGCGCGGCGACCGGGCAGCGCTCGCAGTAGGGGCGGCGCGCGGTGCAGACCGCGCGGCCATGGTCGATCATCAGGTGGGTGAAGTGCACGCGCCGCTCCGGCGGGAGGAGGGGCAGCAGGTCCTGCTCCACCTTCTCGGGATCCTCCTCCCTGGTCAGCCCCAGGCGGAGGGAGAGGCGCTTCACGTGCGTGTCGACCACCACGCCCTCGGCGATCCCGAAGCCCACGCCCAGCACCACGTTCGCCGTCTTCCGCCCCACCCCAGGGAGGGTGGTGAGCTCGTCCATGGTGCGCGGCACCTCGCCGCCGAAGCGCTCGGTAAGGGCGCCCCCCAGGCCGATCAGCGAGCGGCTCTTGTTGCGGAAGAAGTTGAGGGACTTGAGGTACGCCTCCATCTCCTCCTGCGCCGCGCCGCCGTAGTCCGCGGCGGTGCGGAAGCGGGCGAAGAGCGCCGGCGTCACCCGGTTCACCGACGCGTCGGTGGTCTGCGCGGAGAGCACGGTGGCGACCACCAGCTGCAGCGGGTCGGCGTGGTCGAGGGAGCAGCAGCTGTCGGGGTACTCGCGCTCCAGGCGGTCCAGCACCAGGCGCAGGCGCTCACGGCGCGCGGCCCTGCTTTCTCTTGGCAAAGATCTCCTCCACCTCTTCCAGTTTGTACGCGTTCAGCACGTTGCGCGGCCCCAGCCATCCCTTCCGCGCCACCCGCACCCCCCACTGCACGTGGTCGAGCGACGCGGTGGAGTGCGCGTCGGGGTTGATGGGGACGAGCACGCCGCGCTCGGCGGCGTAGCGCGCGTTCCTCCAGTCCACGTCGAGACGCGCGGGGTCGGCGTTGATCTCCACCGCCACGCCGTGCTCGGCCGCGGCGTCGATCACCGCCCGCACGTCCACCTCGTAGCCACCTCGGCGCAGCAGCAGGCGACCGGTGGCGTGGCCCAGGATGGTGAGGTGCGGGTTGGAGACGGCGCGCACCAGCCGCTCCGTCATCGCCTTCTCACCCATGGTGAAGGCGGAGTGCACCGAGCCCACCACGTAGTCGAACGAGGCGAGCACGTCGTCGTCGTAGTCCAGCCGGCCGTCGGCGAGGATGTCGCTCTCCACCCCCTTGAAGAGGCGGACGCGCTTCTTCCCCTTCCCCCCGTGGGCGCGGTTCCAGCCGTCGATCTCCGCCTGCTGGTTCCGCACCTTCGCCGGCGGCAGCCCGCCCGCGTAGCCGGCGGACTGCGAGTGGTCGGCGATCCCCAGGTAGCACCAGCCGCGCTCCCGCGCCGCCTCGCCCATCTCCGCCACCGAGGCGCGCCCGTCCGAATACGTCGTGTGGCAGTGGAAGGTGCCGCGCAGGTCGCCCAGCTCCACCAGCCGCGGGAGCGTTCCCGCCGCGGCGGCCTCCACCTCGCCCCATCCCTCGCGCAGCTCGGGCTCCACGTACTCCATCCCCAGCGCGCGGTAGAGCGCCGCCTCGTCGCGCGCGGCGACGCGCCGGGCGCCGCGCCAGAGGCCGTCTTCCGCCAGCCGGAGCCCCAGCGTCTCCGCGCGCGCCTCGAGCTGCGCCAGGTGCTCCGCGCTCCCGGTGGCGTAGAGGAGCGCCGTCGCCCAGCGCGCGGGGGGCACGCACACCAGCCGCGCCCGCAGCCCGTCCGAGAACTGGATCTCCGCGCGGTCCTCGTCCGGCGGCGCGGAAGAGCTGCCGCCGCTGAGGGCGCGGAAGGCGGCGAGCACGGTGGCGGGCTCCTTCGCCGCGGCGACGAGGTCGACGGAATCGACCACCTCCAGGTCGCGGCGCACCTCGCCGGCGGCCTCGGCGCGCTGCACGGTGCCGAGGGTGTCGAGCCACTCCAGCAGCCGCTCGGCCACCTCCAGCGCGGCGTACAGCCGCCTGCGCCCCCGCGCCGCGCGCGCGAAGGCCACGCTCTCGATGATCTTCTTCTCCGTCGCCGCGCCGATCCCGGGGAGCGCGGCCAGGCGCCCGGCGAGCGCGGCCTCCTCCAGCTTGTCGAGCGAGTCGATCCCCTGCTCGGCGTAGAGGGTACGGATGCGCTTGGGGCCCAGGCCCTTGATCCGCATCAGGTCGTACAGCCCGATCGGCGTGTCGGCCGCGAGGCGGTCGTAGAGCGACGAACGCCCCGTCTCCACCAGCTCGCGCAGCACCTCGGCGATCCCCGCGCCCACCCCGGGGAGGGTGGTGAGCCGGCCCTCGGCGGCGAGCTGGGTGAGGTCGGCGCCGCTGGCCTCGAGGCGGCGGGCGGCGGTGGCGTACGCCTTCGCGCGGAAGGGGTCGCCGCCCACCACCTCCAGGAGCATGGAGATCTCGGAGAGGACGCCGGCGGCCTCCGGTGCCTTCATCCCTCCGCACCCTCGGGGGGGAGGCCGCTCCCGCCGGCGAGCGACACGCGGTGGTAGGAGAGGCGCGAGAGCGGCACCTGCCCGGGGCGGTCGGCGGTGCGGCGCTCGGGCGCGGCGATCGGCTCCACGTCGGAGGGGTGCGCCTCCACGTACCAGAGGGCGCGCGCCAGCAGCTTGAGCGCCTCGGTGGTGGTGAGAATGGAGTAGAGCCCCGCCATCTCCCCGCCGGGAAGGATGTTGGCGAAGTCCTTCGCCCCCTCGCGCCCCGGCGCCTCGGCCCAGGTGGCGGGGATGCCGGGGCCCGCCTCGGTGGCGAAGGGGATCACGCTGAAGCCGGCGCGGGCGCGGCGCAGCCCCAGCACCATCAGCACCTGCAGCTCCTGGAAGGGCGCGCCCAGCGGGTCCGTGCCGTCCGCCACGGTGGCGAAGAAGCCGTCCACCGGCTCCGGCGGCACGTCGGTGGAGATGCTGGCCCAGAAGAGGTTGGGCGGGAGGCGCACGTACACCGAGGGCGCGGGGAGGCGCAGCTCCCACCCCGCCAGCGCCGGCGACGCCTCCACCAGGTAGCGGGCGGTCGCCGAGTCGAGCACGTACATCCGCCGGCCGAAGCGCCAGAAGTTGAAGGCGTGGTAGAGGAGCGCGCGGTACTCCTCCAGCGCCTCGATGGAGGCCTCATGCGGCACCATGTCCCGCGCCGCGTCGCCGGCCAGGGTGAGGAAGCCGAAGCGCTCCCGCAGCGTGGGATCGTCGCCGTGCTCGTCGGCCTCGGCCTGGATGCGCGGGAAGACGCGGTTCTCGAACCCCGCTTCGCCGAACGCCATCTCGTAGGGGGTCAGGAAGGGCCCCCCGTCGTGCCGCGCGCGCGGCGCCTCCGCCGCATCGGGTTTCGTCACTCCGTCTCCTCCTCCGCTCCTCCGCATCCTCCCAAACCCGTGGACCTTGTCTGCAAACCGAGCGCCGAAGCGTTCTTGCGGGCCTCGGCTCCGCTACAGCATTTGACGCAGAGGCGCAGAGGAACAGAGAGAAAAGCAGAAAATGGGTTCAGCTTCGCCGCGGGCCGACGTCGATCGAGGACTGCAGCACCTCGGGGCGGCGGCGGGAGAAGAGGCGGCGGAGCTGCGCCCAGGCGCCCTGGCGGCGCACCAGCACCAGCGCCACGTCGCGCGCCTCGTCCCAGCGGCCGTCCAGGTAGAGGTAGTGCGCGTCGCCGATGCGGCCGGGGAGCGGCACCACCACGTCCTCGCCGTCTACGGTGACGGCGAGCTCGTGCTCGTCCTCCAGCTCCTCCACGGTGAGCTCGCGCTCCACGAAGAGGTCTCCGTCCACCTCCCAGGCGCCGTCGCCCACGGCCGTCCCGGCGCGGAAGAAGAGCGGGTCGAAGCGCTTCCCCGCGCGGCGCCTGAAGTTCTCGTCCTCCGCCCAGTCCATGTCCTCCAGCGCGTCCTCGCCGGCGGTGGACTCGCGGTGGTGGCGGACCTCGTGGGTGATGGTCTCCCAGAGCTCCGCCTCCCAGTCGAAGTCGTCGTCGAGCCGTGCCAGCTCGCGGAAGGAGCCGTAGTACAGGTGCACCCCCGAGCGGACGGCGCCGGGTTGGTCGAGCCCCACGTCGTACTCCCCCATGGCGCACTCGCCCAGCGTGTAGACATCCGGCATGGAGGGGTGCGGCAGCGCATCCGGCTCCACCCGCACGTACTCCACCCCGTGCCGCAGTTCCGTCGGGATCGAGTCGAAGATCTCCCGCGCGCGGCGCCGGAAGGTGGCGAGGTTCATCGCCGATGGCCGACTGGTCACCAGGGGTTCGCGTCCAGGAACGCAAGCACGAACGTCCTCAGCTCGATGAAGGTCAGGGTCGATGGCGAGAGATGGAAGCGCCGCGCCAGCGCCGGGAGCTCCGCGCGAAAGGCATCGTACCGCCGCGCGATCTTGTTCCCGCCGGGGAGGAGCGCGGCGGACTGCTGGCTCGCGAGGAAGTCGCGGACGGCGAAGATCGCCTGGGCCGCGTCGTCCGCGTGCGCGCGAATGTCCTGCCCGGCGATGTCGGAGCAGAACGCCTGGTAGCGATACCGCTCCCGATCGAGGATGAGGCACGACTTCAGCCGCTGCTCCCTGACCCCGAACTCCCGCGCGCCGAGGAACATGCCCAGCTCCAGCGGCATGTTGAAGCGTGGAAGACGGGTCCCCCTGTCCAGCTCGATTCGCGAGATGTCGTGAACCCCGTAGCGCGACTCCCGCATGATCTGGATGATCTTGCGAATCCGCACCTCTCCGCCGTCCACCGTTTCCAACGCCGACCGGGCGATGAACCCGCAGTCGTGGACCGCGAAGACCATCGCCCGGAACAGCGGGTTGTGCTTTCGATCGAACGGGCAGTTGATGAATACGTTCTTGCCGTAGGTGCTCGGTCGCATGCGTCGGGACCGAGTCAGGCGGCGCGGTCGGGCGTCTCCTGCTTGCGGATGCGACGGGGTCCCGGCACGGAGCCAGCCGCGGCGGCTCGACGCTCGCGGGCGAGGCGCTTCTCCCGCAGCTCGGCGAAGGCTCGCCTCAGCGCTTCAACGTCCAGGTCGCCGGTTGGAAAGTCGTCCTGGATGACCCGCCGCTTCCGCTTCATACTCCCTCCGCACGTGAAGGTCTGCTGGAAAGATGCGGTGTCTTCGAGGTGACGTAAAGACACGTTCCGGGCCGCCGCTCTACATTCGCCACCGGCGACACGCGACCACCGCGGCACTGCACTTTCCCGAGTCACCCTGCGTCGCGGCATGCCTGGGCCGGAACCTTGCGAGGCATCGCGGCTGACCCGAACCGGACGGATGCGATGGCGAAGACGGTGTGGTGCGTGTTCGAGCGGCTGCCGGAGGAGAAGTGCCCCGCGCTCACGGCGGTGTGCGCGTCGATCGAGGTGGCGGAGGAGCTGGTGGAGCTCGGGCGGCGGGAGAAGGAGGCCGACGGCGAGCCCCCGGGCGAGTGGACCGTCACCCCCTGGACGGTGCTGGACCGCCAGGTGGGCCGCATCGACCGCGCCGACCAGATCAGCCACGTGCTCGACCCCATGCGCGGCGCGCTCGCCTACCCCGCGGCGAACCAGGACGACTGATACCACGTTGCAGAGCTTCGATCGGGGTTACGTCGTCTAAAGCTAAAACTGAATGTCTCATATCACACGCAGTCAACGGAGTTAACGGAGAACGACTCCGCTGACTCCGTTGACTCCGTGTGAGTTCTTCAGTCGAAGCCGGCAACCAGAACGTTCCTCGGCAACGTGGTATGATTCTCACGTAGAAACGCAGAGGACGCAGAGAGCCCGGCGGCGGCTCCCTGCGTCCTCTGCGTCTCCGCGTGAGACGAGCCGTTCAGCTCAGCTCGGACACCGAGTTGATCACCTTCCCCACCAGACCGTACTCCTTCGCCTGGTCGGCCATCAGCCAGAAGTTGCGGTGCGTGTCGGACTCGATGCGCTCGAGCGTCTGCCCCGTCTCGCGGGCGAAGATCCGGTTGATGCGCTCGCGCATGCGGATGATCTCGCGCGCCTCGATCTCCACGTCGGCCGCGGTGCCGCTCCCGCCGCCCGCCGGCTGGTGCAGCAGGAAGCGCGTGTTGGGGAGCGCGTAGCGGTCCTCCACCGGCACCGCCACGTAGATCAGCGCCCCCGCGCTGGCCACCCACCCCGTCCCCACCATCCGCACCCGCGGCTTGATGAAGCGGATCACGTCGTGGATGGTGTCGCCGCTCTCCACGTGCCCGCCCTGCGAGTTGATGAAGATGGTGATGGGGTCGTCGCCGTCGGCGGCCATCGCCAGCAGCTGCCCCATCACGTGCGACACCAGCCGCTGGTTGATCTCCCCGCTGATGATCAGCATGCGCGACTGGAACAGCCGGTCGCGCACCGCATCGGTCATGGAGGCGGCGTTGCGGTCTACCTCGCGCTCCTCGGGCTTCTGCTCGGGAGTCTCGTCCTCGTCGTCTTCTTCCTGTAGCCTGTACATGGTCCCCGGGGTCGCTGGCGCCGTTCCGATCAGGATGCGGCGCAAGATAAGCCGGCGCGCCGGGGCGGAACAACCCCGGGCCCGGGTCAGTGCGCGGCGGCGGGGACCACGCGGGCAATCCAGAGGCCGGAGTTGAAGTCGCTGGCGAACACCAGCCCCCGGTGCGGCACCACCGACCAGGCGAAGGGAAGGTTGGGGAGGTAGGCCGCGGCGTCGCCGGTGGCGAGCTCGGCCAGCTCGCGCGAGCGCAGCTCGCCGTGCACCTCGCCGGCCAGGTCCACCGCGCGCAGCCCGCCGTTCCAGCTCGCCGCGTACAGCGTGTCGCCCGCCATGGCCGAGGCGTGCACCCCGTTCTGCGCGGCGTACGTGGCCACCTCGATGGGCGTCTCGGGGTCGGTGACGTTCAGCACGTGCACCATGCCGCCGGTGTCCAGGCGGCGGTTCAGGTCGGCGTCCTGCGCCAGGATGTGGTCGCCCACCAGCAGGTAGCGCTTCCCCGCCGCGGTGGTGAAGGGGAAGACCGAGGCGGTGTTGCCGTAGCGGTCGCCGCGCCACTCGGTGCGGTAGCGGTACTGCGAGACCAGCCGGGGGCGCGACGGGGTGCCGCCCTTCACCCCGTTCCCCACGTCCAGGATCGCCACGCCGTCGTTCCAGTACGCCAGGTAGGCGAGGCCGTCCTTCACCGCGACGTCCTGCAGGAAGCGGCCGGGGCTGTTGGGCACCCCCCAGCGCCCCACCTCGCGCGGGTCGGCGGGGTCGGAGAGGTCGAGCACCGCCAGCTCGGCGCTCCCCTGGTCCACCACGTAGGCGATGTTTCCCTCGAGCGCCACCGCGTGCGCGCCGCCGGTGAGCGTCTCCCAGTAGTCGGCCACCGGCCGCGGGTGCGCGGGGTCCTTCAGGTCGAGCACCACCACCCCGTTGCGGCGGCTCGCCGCCCCCTCGCGGGTGAGCGCGGCCAGCGTCCCCGCCGCGTTCACCGCCACGCCGTTGATGATCCGCGCGTCCACCACCACCGAGTCGGTGAGGAGCGGGTGGGCGGGATCGGTCACGTCCCACGCGTACATCCGCCCCGCCACGCACGCCGGGCACTGGCCGAAGGTCCCCGCGTAGGCGTAGTCGCGCCCGTCCACCCCCCGGAACACGGCCAGGCCGGTGGTGCGCGTGCGCGTCACCGGGGCGCGCCCCACCACCTCGAAGCGCGCGCGCTGCGCCGCCGCGGGGAGGGCGGAGAGGGCGAGGAGCGCGGCCAGGGCGAGCGGCCGGCGGAGGGTCGTGGGCTTCATCGGTCGGGTTCGGCGAGGGTGGAGCGGAAGAGGCAGGAGCGCCCGCCGGGAAGCATCGTCCCGGCGGGCGCCGTGGTCAACCTGCAAAACGTCCGGGCCGCATCCCGTCTGACGGAGCGCCACCGGCTCACGCTCTCGCGCGGTCATAGATCCTTCGGCCTGCGGACGATCCCACGGACGGCGATGCGGCGTGGCCGGCCTCGGGATGACGTCACCGGACGGGCGTACCGGTGGCGAACACCAGGATCAGCGGATGCGCTCCTGGAGGTAGGCCTCGACCTGGTCCTGGCCGATGCGCGCCTGGGTCATGGTGTCGCGCTCGCGCACGGTGACGGTGCCGTTCTCCATCGTCTCGCCGTCGATGGTGATGCCGAACGGCGTCCCCGCCTCGTCCTGCCGGCGGTAGCGCCGGCCGATGGCGCCGGACTCGTCGTAGAAGCTGGGGATGCCCCGCGCCCGCAGCGCCTCGTGGATCTGGCCGGCGCGCTCGGGCATCCCGTCCTTCTTCACCAGCGGGAAGACGCCCGTCTTGATGGGCGCGAGGGTGGGCTTGATCCCCAGCACCACCCGCGTCTCGCCCTCCACCTCTTCCTCGCGGTAGGCGTTGGCGAGCACCGCCAGCGTCACCCGGTCGGCGCCGGCGCTGGTCTCGATGATGTACGGCACGTACCGCTCGTTCGCCGCCGGGTCGATGTACTCCAGCCGCTTGCCGCTGTACTCCTGGTGGCGCTTGAGGTCGTAGTCGGTGCGGTTGTGGATCCCCTCGATCTCCCCCCACCCCTCGTCGCCGATGCTGCCGCCGAAGAAGAACTCCACGTCGCCCGCGGCGCTGGCGTAGTGGGCCAGCTTCTCGTGCGGCGCGTAGCGGATGCGCGCGGGGTCCAGGCCGATCACCTCACGGTGCCAGGCCAGCCGCTTCTCGCGCCACCGCTCGAACCACTCCTCGTCGCTCCCGGGCTTCACGAAGAACTGCATCTCCATCTGCTCGAACTCGAGCGTGCGGAAGGTGAAGTTCCCGGGGGTGATCTCATTGCGGAACGCCTTGCCGATCTGCGCGATCCCGAAGGGCACCTTCTGCCGCGCGCTCTGCTGCACGTTCAGGAAGTTCACGTAGATCCCCTGCGCCGTCTCCGGCCGCAGGTACACGATCTCGGCCGAGTCTTCGGCGGGACCCTTGAAGGTCTTGAACATCAGGTTGAACTGCCGCGGCTCGGTCCACTTGCCGCGCGTGCCGCACGAGGGGCACTGCAGCCCGGCCACGTCGCCCGCGCCCTGCTCCGAGAGGAGCGTGTCCTCACGGAAGCGGCGGTGGCAGTTGAGGCACTCCACCAGCGGATCGGTGAAGTTCTCGACGTGGCCGCTGGCCTCCCACACCCGGGGGTGCATGAGGATGGCGGCGTCGAGCCCCTCCACGTCGTCGCGCTCGTGGACCATGCTCTTCCACCAGGCCTCCTTCACGTTCCGCTTGAGCTCCACCCCCAGCGGGCCGTAGTCCCACACCGAGGCCGCGCCCCCGTAGATCTCGGAAGACTGGAACACGTATCCGCGCCGCTTGGCGAGGGATACGAGCTTGTCCATCAATTCGGTGTCCGCCATCGCCTGGGCCGCGTCCAATCCGGTGCCGTGGAAGTCGGGAATTTTGAGAGCGGGGATATTAGCCGCCGGGGCAAGGGGCGGCAATCCGCTCACGCAGAGACGCAGAGCCACGGAGAGAATCGCTCTCCACGGCTCTGCGTCTCTGTCCGCGTCTCTGCGTGAGGCGGTGTTTCAGTCGCCGGCGGCGCAACCGGGTCGGGTCGGCGAATCGGCTGGACGGGCGGCGCGCTCCGCCGGCCAGAGCGAGAGGGTGGCGTGCGACCAGCCGAGGGCGGCGCCGGCGCGCTTCCGCCAGGCGCCGTGCTTCTCCCGGTCGTACGCCTCCGAGGCGGTGGTGCCGGACCGGGCCCACGCGAGCACCGCCGGGCCCCGGGCCGCGTGGCGCGTGGGGAGGAAGACCCGCTCGCCCACCTCGTGGCCGGCCTGCCACCAGTGGGTGGAGTCGACCTCCGACACGTCCTTCGCCACCATGTACTGCACCTCCATGCGGAGCGCGGCGTACTGGTTGGTGGGCACCAGGAAGAGCTCCTCGTAGTGCCGCTGGGCGCCGGGGTCGAAGTAGCTGTCCTTGCGCGGCGACGGGCGCCCGGCCACCAGCATGTCGCCCGTGGCGGGCTCGTTGAAGCGGCTCTGCACCCCGCCTCCGTGCCACTCGCGCAGCGCCACCTCGTAGCTGTCGGGGCTGATCGCGCGCGGGCGATAGCAGAACCCGCGCACCGTGTACCAGAAGGAGGGCACGTACACGCGGTAGCTCCCGCGGTTCTCCACGTTGAGCGAGGCGCGCACCAGCAGCTCGTCGCCGCGCCGGCCGATCGTCTCCAGCGCCGGGGAGATGTTCAGCGTGGCCGGGGTGACGGCGGGCTCGTAGATGTCCTTGAACCAGAAGGTCCCGGCGGCGACCATCGTCCCCACGCCGAGCAGCACCGCCTGCAGCCACTCGGGCTGGAACGTGACCCGCCGCGTCAACTTCCAGAATGCCGCGCCAGCCATGACATCGACCCGCGAGGAGGGGAATGGTGGAGGGAGACGCGGACGGCCGCGCACGCGAGCGCCCGCGCCAGATGTAGTTGGGAGAGATACACTCTAATCGTCGCCTCCCGGATGTCCAGTGCGACGACGAGAGGCGAGGCTCCAGTGGCCGGTCAGGCGGCGAGGGCGGCGCCGCCGGAGAGGTCGAGGGTGCGGAAGACGGCGAAGAGGCCGGGGTCCAGGCGGGTACCCGCCTCCGCCGACATGATCTCGAGCGTGCGCTCGTGCGGGAAGGCGGGGCGGTAGGGGCGGTCGCTGGCCAGCGCGTCGTAGACGTCGGCCACGCAGAGGATGCGCGCGGAGAGCGGGATGGCCTCCCCCGCGAGGCCGGCGGGGTAGCCGCTCCCGTCCCACGCCTCGTGGTGGTGGCGCACCATGGGGCGGATGTCCCAGGGGAACTCGACGTCGCCGATGAGCTCCACCCCCGCGTCGGGGTGGCGCTCGATCACCGCGCGCTCGTCGGGGGTGAGCCGGCCCGGCTTGTTCAGGATCTCGGCGGGGACCACGATCTTCCCCACGTCGTGCAGCAGCGCGCCCATGCGGAACCAGAGCAGCACCTCGTCTTCCACCCCCGCCGCCCGTGCCAGCGTGCAGGCGTAGCTCGCCACCCGCTCGCAGTGGCCGCGGGTGTAGCGGTCGGCCGACTCGATCGACTGCCCCCACTGCGCCACCAGGTTCAGGAACATCGACTCGAGCCCGGCGAGCTGCCCGTCCACCTCGGCCAGGTCGCGCCGCGCCTGCAGCCGCGAGAAGAGCCGGTGCGCGCGGTTCAGCGCCTGCAGCGTCTCGCGGTGCTCGTGCCGCGCCCAGTGCAGCCGCGCCTGCTCGCGCGCCGTCTCGGCGCCCAGCAGCAGGTCGCCGCGCTCGTCGGCGATGCGGGCGGCGCGCCCCAGGCTGCGCGCGGCGGTGCGCCAGTCGCCCGTCTCGCGCGCGATCACCCCCAGGTGGCGCGAGACCTCGGCGAGCGTGGCCGTCTCGCCGGTGGAGACGGCCAGCCGCCGCGCCTGGATGCAGGCCAGGCGCGCCTCCGCCCAGCGCTTCTGCGCGATCAGCACCTCCACCCGGTTGCCGGTGATGGTCGCCCGCCCAGCCGCGTCGCCCAGTTCGTCGCACACCGCCAGCGCCCGCGCGAAGGCGCGGTCCGCGGCCCGCCAGCGGCGCAGGTCCACGCAGAGCATGGCCAGGTTGTTCAGCACGCGAGCCACGAACGCACTGGAGCCGGCGGCCTGGTGCGCGGCCAGGCTAGCGCGGTACCGCTTCAGCGCCATGCGGTAGTCGCCACGGATGTTCGCCACGATCCCGAGATTCTGCTCCGCCAGCGCCACCAGGAGTGTGTCGCCCGCCGCCCTGGCCTGGCTGCGCGCCAGCAGGTGCAGCGCCTCGGCCCGCCCCAGGTTGCCTCTCTCCCGCTCCACCAGCCCCAGCAGGTTGTTGGCGTTGGCTTCGCCACCCGGGTCGTCGGCATGTGTAGAGATCAGGAGCGCCGCGGCCCCGATCTCCTCCGCTACCTCCACATTCCCGTCGTCGAGGTGCGTGCGGGCGATCCACCGCAGGAGCTGGGCGGCGAGCGGTGCCTGCCCCGGCTCACGCAGCCCGAACAGCACGCGCTCGTACGTCTCGCGCGCGGCCTGCCGCTGGCCGTCGCGCTCGGCGGCACGGCCGGCCTCGATCAGGGCGTCGACTTCGCCTGAAGCGGGGGAGGACTCGCTGGAGATCATCAGGAAGAAGAAGAAAGAAAGCGGGAGCTCCGCGAACGAAGTTCCCGCCTTCGACGGCTATACGCAAGTGCTTCGGAACGCACAGCTTACGTTTTGGCGCAACGGCGGCGGCCCGCGATGTCCGCCCTCGCTAGTTCCTGGCCCGCGTGTTGGAAGCGCCCATGTACCCGCCCTTCTTCGACGTGACGGCGTAGGCCGAGAAGTGGGCGATGGTGAAGGTGGTGCGCAGGCGCAGCAGGTCGAGGGTGGCCGGCCGCGTCTCGGTGACCACAGCGGTGCCGTTCTGCAGCGTCGACTCGTCGGGGACGTAGCCGCCGGCCAGTTGCAGCGTGAGCAGCTGGCTCACCACGCCGGTGAGGCTCAGGTCCTGCGCGATCACCGGCTGCTGGTTGAACACCAGGCCGTGCGGCTCCAGCCGGTAGGCCACATTGCTCCCGGCCAGCGCCGTCGCCTTCACCACCACCGGCGCGGAGACCGCGCCCGCCGGGAAGGTGATGGTGAAGCCCGCTTCGGGGATGCGGATGCTCCCGCCGGCGGTGCCGATGGTGGCCGAGGCGACGTAGTTCTGCGAGAGCGGCAGGGTGCGCTGCACCACGCTGGTGAGGATGCCGCTCACCAGGCCGTACGCAGGGTCGGCGGGCGCGCGTCCGGCGCCGGAGGTCACCGGGTCCGAACATCCACCGACGGCGGCGAAGAGCGCGGTGGCCGCCAGGGCTCGCAGGGCTTTTGATCTCATGAGATCGGCTCGATGGAACGGTCGTCTGACTGCGGGAAAGGCAGGATAAATATGCGTTGCGATGGGAGGTTACGCCAGCCTTCTGCTCCATGGATGGGTAGCAGTCGTTTCCCGCCTCGCCGCGCGGCGTCCCGGTCACCCGTCGATGTGGGGTACTTCGCGCATTTCCTCGATCGCGCGGATAAGCGCGGCGGCGGGATCGGCGGTGGCGGTGACGGAGCGGCCGAGCACCACGTAGTTCGCGCCCAGGCGTGCCGCTTCGGCCGGAGTGGCGACGCGGCTCTGGTCGCCGGGCGCGTCGCCGGCCAGGCGGATGCCGGGGGTGAGCACCCGCAGCCCGGGCGCCGCGCGGCGCACCGCCTCGATCTCGCGCACCGAGGCGACCACGCCGGGGATGCCGCACGCCGCCGCGAGCCGCGCCAGCCGCTCCACCTCGCCCTCCATCTCCACCCGCTCCCGTCCCCACGCCTCCCCCAGCTCGCGCTCGTCCAGCGAGGTGAGCACCGTCACCCCGAGCAGCGTCAGCGCGGTGCCCGCGGCGGCCTCGGCCGCGGCGCGCAGCATGGAGGCGCCGCCGGAGGCGTGCACGGTGAGCAGCTCCACGTCAAGCGCGGCGGCGCTCTTCACCGCGTGCGCCACGGTGTTGGGGATGTCGTGCAGCTTGAGGTCGAGGAAGATGCGCAGCTTCCGCCCGCGCAGCTCCCGGACGATGGCGGGTCCTTCCGCGGTGAAGAGCTGGAGGCCGACCTTGACGAAGTCGGCGGAGGATCCGAGCCGGTCGAGCAGCGCGAGCGCGGACGCGGCGTCGGGGACGTCGAGGGCGACGATGGGGGTCGGGTGCGCCAAGCGGCTCCTTTCGTTCGAGGGTGTGCGAAAACGGCCCGCCGGAGCTCCGGCGGGCCGTCCATCTCCGGCGCCTGCGCGGAAGGTACGTCAGTCGGCCGCGGTGCGCACGCCCGGGCGCCCGAAGTAGGCGCGCACCGAGTCGGCGAGCCGCCGCGCGATGGAGGCCTCCATGTCGCGGTCCAGCAGCATCTGCTCCTCGCGGGCGTTGGAGATGAAGCCGATCTCCACCAGCACCGAGGGCATGAAGGTGCCGCGCAGCACCGCGAACCCCGCCTGCTTCACCCCGCGGTCGGGGCCGGGGTGGATGGTGCGCAGCCCGTCCTGGATCATCTGCGCCCAGTCGCCGCTCTCGCGCAGGTAGTGGTTCTGCCGCAGGTCGGTGAGGATGAAGGCCAGCGCCCCGCTCGGCGGCGCCTCCTCGAAGCGCACCGAGGCGTTCTCGAACGCCTCCACCCGCTGCGCGTCGGCGGTGCGCGCCTCGGAGAGGAAGTAGGTCTCGTACCCCTTCTCCGCGCGGCTCTCGTTGGCGTTGCAGTGGATGGAGATGAACACCGCCGGCTGCCCCTCGCTGCGCCAGCGGTTGGCGAAGCGGGCGCGGTCGTGCAGCGCGATCAGGGTGTCGCGGTCGCGCGTCATGCGCACGTCGAGGGTGGGGTCTTCGCGCAGCAGGTCGGCCACCATCCGCGCCACGCGCAGCGTCACGTCCTTCTCGCGCGTCCCCGCCGGCCCGTGCGCGCCGGGGTCGACCCCGCCGTGCCCCGCGTCCACCACCACCAGCCGCCGGTGCACGCCGGGCGACCGCGTGGACGACACGCCCGCCGACGCCCCCGCCCCCGCCTCCGTGGCGGGCGGTGCGGCGGCGGGAGCCTCCGCCACGGCGACGCGGCGGGCCACGCGCTCGGCCAGGTCCACCTGGATCCCGCCGCCCGCGGCCTCCGCCAGCCAGCGCGCGAAGAACTCCACGGGGACGTAGAGCTGCCCGCCCTCGGAGTAGACCGGGTTGCCGAGCGTCCGCGCGGCGCCGCCAACGCTCACCACCGGAGAGCCGGGGGTGAAGCGCACCTCGGCCGCGGCGAAGCGGGCCACCACGCTCTCGCCCTCGTACACCAGCTCGGCGCCCAGCGCGGCGAGGGCGGAGACGGGGAGCGCGGCGTAGCCCCGGTCCACCACCTCGCGCACCTGCGCGGACGTGCTCCCCTCCAGGCGCCACGCGGGGGCGGCGGCCTGGGAAGAGACAGTGGTGGTGGCGAGGGAGAGGAGTGCGGCGGAGAGGAGGGCGACGGGGCGACGCATCATCATGACTCCTTACTCCTTGAATCCGCGTTCCATGTCGCGCGCCACGGCGCGCTCGCGCAGGGTGTCGCGCTTGTCGTGCAGCTTCTTGCCGCGCACCAGGGCCAGGTCGACCTTCGCGATCCCGCCGCTGAAGTGCACGTCGAGGGGGACGAGGGTGAGGCCCTTCTGCTCCACCTCGCCCACCAGGCGGCGCAGCTCGCTGCGGTGCATCAGCAGCTTGCGGCGGCGCAGCGGGTCGTGGTTGAAGCGGTTGCCGGCCTCATAGGGAGAAACGTGCATGTTGTAGAGCCAGAGCTCGCCGCCGTCCATGCGCGCGTAGGCGTCGGCGAGGTTCGCCTTGCCATCGCGCAGGCTCTTGACCTCGGTGCCCTGCAGCACGAGCCCGGCCTCCCAGGTCTGGAGCACGTGGTATTCGTGCCGCGCCCTGCGGTTCTTGGTCACCACGCGGTCGCCGGACCGCGCTTTGCGTTCGGGGGGTTGCATCTATGTATTGCCTGTCGTGTGCGCGTAGTCAATGCCGGCGAATGTTATGGTATTGCAGGCGATTAGGAAAGGGCGGGCGATAGAAGTGCGGGAGTGCGGAAGTGCGCTGGCGAGCGGGCGGCGTCCATTGCTGCGCAGTATGAGGAAAGATCGTCTCACGCAGAGGCGCTGTTCCCCCAATTCCAGCTGTCGAACAGGGCTTGCACTGCTTCCGGTGAATCCGTGTGGTACGATCGGCCGTTCAGGAAGTCTGCCTCGGCCTCCGCAACCCGGGCCTGCATCTCCGGATGGTCGAACCAGTGGTGCCCCCTCGGAGCCTTCACCCGGCGCAGTACCTTCCGAAGCCCGGTCAGTGACCTGGAAAGCCGACGCTTCGGCGACTTCGCTGGCTTGTTCGGCGTTTTCGACATCGCTCGGGTCGCCTGTGGCTTGCGAAGGATCATCCCCCACGGATGTCCAATAGCGTTGAATTCTCAGGGGTAAACCCGTAGTTCGAACGTTGTGCGGATAGTTGTGTTTGTCAACGGGCCTGCGACCGCGGTTCACGATGTGACGCGATGGCGGACTCGCTGAATCACCTGTGTTCCATCAGATCAGGAGAGTACACTCTGTTCAGATGTTCATTCAATTCGTCGCATCTCTCTGCATAATATCCACTTACGGCAATTTCTGGAACGCGACGTGCACCGGCGCGCAGGCCGGCCGGGGAGAAGAAGCTCCCGGCCGTACGTAGCCGCGCACCCCTGGAGGACCCCATGCGCCACGCCCGATTCCTTCCCCTCGCGCTCGCGGGCCTCGCCGCCTGCGCCGATGGCGTCACCGCGCCCGAGCCTCCCACGCCTTCGGCCGGGCTCCGCGCGTCCGCGACGGCGGACGCGGGTGCCGTCATCGTCCCCGACCCGCAGCTCGTGGCATGGAACGAGGGCGGGCTGCTGTTCGGGCAGAACCTGCCGCTGGCGGAGCTCGGCGGGGGCCGCGTGGTGTGGCAGGACGCGTCGTCGGGGGCGGCGGCGGTGCTGGGCTACGATTTCGCGACGGGGGCGCGGACACAGTACGCCACCGTCGCCGGCAACTTCGCCTGGCCCATCACCGAGGGGCGCTGGGTCGCGTGGAGCGACGAGGGCGGAACGCTCTACCTGCGCGACGTCTCCACCGGCACCGTCCGCGCCATCGGCCCGGGCGCGGGCTACTCCGTGCGCATCTCGCCGGAGGGGCGGGTGGCGTTCCTGGAGTTCGGCGCGGGGGTGGGGAACGTCGCCGTGTACGACGCGGCGACGGGCGAGACGCGCGTGCTGACGCACTACTCCCCCTCCACCGCGGAGGCGGCGCGCGACGTGGACGTGGACGGGAGCCTGGTCACCTGGTCGACCTTCACCCAGCATTCGCCGTACACCACCGGCATCCGCGTGCTCGACCTGGCGACGGGGGTGGAGCGCGAGGTGGTGCACGTGAACGATCAGGCCATCGGCGCGCCCGCCGTCTCCGCCGGCCGCGTCGCCTGGTCGGACACGCGCAGCGGCAACTACGACGTCTACGTGTACGACGTGGCGAGCGGCACCACCCGGCAGGTCACCACCGACCCGGCGGGGCAGTTCAACGTGCGGATCTCCGGCGGCTACGTGGTGTGGGAGGACACGCGCAACTCCACCAGCCACTACTTCCCCTCCAACGACATCTACCTCTACGACCTCGCGTCGGGAACGGAGATGCCGGTGGCGACGGGCGAGAACCACCAGGGGTGGCCGCGGATCGACGGCAACCGCGTGCTCTGGACGGAGCGGGCCAACGACCGCTGGGAGATCCGGACCGCGGTGCTGGAGCCGGTCACGCTGGAGTCGCTCTCCGCCGCGGTGGCGCGGATGCTGGCCTCGGGCGAAATCGCCAACCGCGGCGCGGCGGAGAGCCTGCGGGCCTTCATCGCGCAGGCGGCCCGGGCACGCGACGCCGGCGACGACGCGGGGGAGCGGGCCGCGCTGGAGCGCTTCGCCGCGCAGGTCCAGCGGCTCGCCGGCAAGGAGGTCGGCGCCGCCGCGGCCGAGCGGCTGAACGCGATGGCCTCCGCGCTGCTGCGCTCGCTGGCGTAGCCGGCGGTCCCCTGGGTCGGTGCCGGAGGCGGGTGGGTGAAACGAACGGCGGGGGGCGCGGGTAGATTCGCCCGCGACCCTCGCACTCCGCCCCACCGATCCATGGAGACCCGCAGGATGAACATCCGCCCGCCGTCCGCGCTTGCCCGCACCCTCGCGCTCTGCGCCGCCGCCGTGCTCCCCGCCTGCGGGGACGGGGGGACGACCGAGCAGCGGCTGACTCCCGGCGACGTGGGAGGCGTCTACAGCGTCTGCTCGCTGCGCTTCACCCCGTCGCAGACGGCCTTTCCCGTCGCGGACCTGCTGGCCACGGTGGTGAATCCCACGCCGCCCGCGCCCAAGCAGCCGCCGTCGCTCACGCTGAGCGGCCAGGCGTACGCCTACCAGCTCATCTACACGCGCCGCAGCGACAACTTCCTGCAGCAGCTGAACGGCGGCGTGTCGCTCCACCAGTCCGAGATCGCCATCGACCTCCCCGACGAGGGGGAGAGCGAGGTGGTGCGCGAGCTTCTCCTCCCGCCCGTGCTGGCGTTCACCTTCGCCGACAACCCGCGCCGGCTCAGCACGGCCGGGAGCCTCACCTACACGGTCCGCCGCAGCGAGTACGCGCGCGCCGCCGGGATCAGCGAGGAGGGGCTGCAGGACCGCATCTCCGGGCAGCTCAACGCCACCTTCACCACCGGCAGCTGCCCCTGACGCAGTCGGCGGAAACGAACGCAATCCGTGAGGGTAATCTGCCGAAGAGGGCTCTCCTGCTCCGGCGCGGAGGACGGGCGATGAGGAAGGTGGCGTTGGCGTGCGCGGCGGTGCTGGCGGGGTGCGGCAGCGACCTCGGGACGGGCGCCCGGACGCTCACCCCGGCGGAGGTGCAGGGCGTCTACCGCATCTGCACGCTGCGCTTCACGCCGGTGCAGACGGCGCTCCCGGCGGTGGACCTGCTCGCCCGCGTGATCGACCCCGCGCCGGCGCCGCCGGCACAGGGCGCCAGCCTCACGCTGAGCGGCGCCGCGCCGCAGTTCGAGCTGGTCTACACGCACCGCGGCGACAACGCCCTCCGCCAGGTGCGCGGCGACATGGAGTTCGGCACGGGCTCGGTGTTCCTGTACCTGACCTCGCAGTCGCCCACCATCGTCCAGCAGGAGGCGCTCCTCCCGCCCGACCACCTGGACCTGGTCTTCCATGCGTCGCCCAGGCGGCTCACGGCGGGGGACGAGGTGAGTGGCTACTACGTGCGCACGTCGGACTACACGCGCGCCGCCGGGATCAGCGGCGAGGGGCTGCAGGACCGTATCCTGGGCCACGTGACCGCGGCCTTCCAGGTGGACGGGTGCGGGTGAGGCGGGGTGGCGGAGGCGGAGCGCGCGCGCGAACGGGCCCGGCGGGTGCCGGGCCCGGTTCCATTCGGGGGATGAACGACGGTATCTTGCGCCGCATGAAGATCCGATCCGCGTCGGCCGCGCTGCTGCTGGCGGCGCTCGCCGCGCTCCCGGCCGCCGCGCAGCAGGCCGAGGGGCCCTGGAACACGCCGCGCGCGCTGGAGCTCATCCAGCACGCGCAGGAGCGGCGCACGCAGTCGCTCTCCGACACCGGCATGGTCGACTACCAGGCCGAGGCGCGCGGCTACATCTACTTCTACCTGGACCGGCGCGACATCGGCGAGCGCACCCTGGTGAAGACCGACCAGGTGGCGCTGCAGGTGTTCTGGAAGGCGCCCAACCAGACCAAGCAGGTGATCGTGGGGCTGCGCGACCAGAAGGCGCTCCCCACCAACATCCACTACCACCTGGACCACCTGGCGGTGGTGCAGGACAACTTCGGCGACCGCATCCGCGTCGGCGACGGCGACGAGGTGGCCGACGTGCTGCACCCCGCCGCCCCCGGCGGCGCCGCCTTCTACGACTACCGGCTGGCGGACTCGCTCACCATCCGCGCGCCCGGCGCGGGGGAGCCGGTGCGCGTGTACCGGGTGGAGGTGAAGCCGAAGGACCCGGCGGAGCACGCGCTGGTGGGCGCCGTGTACGTGGACCGCCGCGCGGGCGACATCGTGCGGATGGAGTTCACCTTCACCCGCTCCAGCTACGTGGACCGCCAGCTGGACTACATCAACATCTCCCTGGAGAACGGGCTCTGGAAGGGGCGCTTCTGGCTCCCGAACCGCCAGCAGGTGGAGATCCGCCGGCAGCTCCCGGAGCTCGGCTTCCCCGCGGGGGGCGTGATCCGCGGGACGATGTCGGTCAACCGCTACCGCTTCAACCAGGGGCTCCCCGACTGGCGCTTCCAGGGCCCGCGGGTGACGATGGTCCCCGAGGCGCAGGCCCGCCGCTTCGCCTTCGAGCAGCCGCTCGACGCGGAGCTGCGCGAACAGGGGATCGGGCCCGCGGTGGAGCTGGGGGAGATCCGCAAGCAGGCGGCGAACCTGATCCGCCAGCACGTGCTGAGCGGCCTCCCCTCCACCCGGCTGGACGTGCCCGCCGCGAGCACCATCGCCCGCTACAACCGCGCCGAGGGGCTCGCCGTGGGCTTCGGGGTGCGCTCCAGCCCGCGCGAGCAGGTGGCGCTGAACCTCTACGGCGGCTGGGCGTTCGGCCCCATGCACCCGCTGGCCCGCGCCGACGCGGTGCTCACCCGCCCCGGGCTGCGGCTGGGCGCGTCGGGGTTCGTCAACCACCCGCGCGACGTGGCGGTGGGCCCGGTGATCTCGGGGGCGATGAACACGCTCTCCTCGGCGCTGGCGGGGCGCGACTACTCGGACCTGTTCTACGCCACCGGCGGCACGCTGCAGCTCGAGCACCCGGTGCTGCGGAGCTGGACGGGCGCCCTCGGCGTACGGGTGGAGGACGAACGGAGCGCCAGCCTGGAGTCCCAGGCGAGCGCCGCCGGCGACTTCCGCCCGGTGCACCCCATCGACGACGGGATGTTCTACGGCTGGGCGCTCTCCCTCGCGCGCCGCTCGCCCTCGGGGAAGGCGATCGCGTGGAGCGCGGCCCTGGGCGCGGACGGCGGACGGCTCGAGAAGGACGTCCTGGCCCTCGACGTCGCGGCGGGCGGCAACCACGTCGACTTCGTCCGCCCGCGCCTCGACCTGGGGCTCACGTACCGCTGGCGGCAGGCGGACGGGCGGGTGGACGTGGAGCTCTCCGCGGGGGCGGCGGCGGGGACGCTGCCGCGGCAGGCGCTGTACCTGGTAGGCGGGCGGGGGACGCTCCCGGGGTACGCCTTCCGCGCGTACGGCGGCGACCGCTTCGCCACGCTGCGCACCACCGCCTCGGCGGACCTCTGGGCGCCGTTCGTCCGCGGCCGCCTCCTGGCCGCCGCCGGATGGGCGGACGTGGGCGACTCCGGCCGCGACGCCCTCGCCGCCTGGGGCGCGCTCCCGATGAACGCGCCGAAGTATGGGGTCGGCGCGGGCGTCGGGATCTTCTACGACATCCTGCGCGTGGACGTGGCGCGCGGGCTGAGCAGCGGCGGCCGCTGGGAGCTGATCATCGAGGCGAACCCGAGCTTCTGGGATTTCCTGTAGGTGGAAGGGTCAGGTGGTTACAGCAGAATCCTGTTGGTTCTTGCGCGTGATTGGCATGATTGGCGAGTAAACTCGCCGCTACAACGGCACACAGTCCGCCTTCGCGGACTCCACCGCGACATCTCTTCGGAAAACCTCGATCTGAGCGCCGCCGCGGCACGTAAGCCACAGCGGCGCAGGAGCATGGCGGTAGTCGAAGGATCTGGAGCATGGCCGCGACGTCCCTCCACGAATCGCTGCGTCACCACAAGAAGCGGCCCCATTCTTCGCTGCGAGCTTCGCACTCGGAGACGAGGCTCCTGCTGTTGATGTCCGCGAAGGCGGACTGCGTGCCGTTGTAGCGGCGAGTTTACTCGTCTATTCCCGCGAACACCCACGAATTTCAACGAAGTGGCCGGAGGCCGCCCCGCCCGGTAGTTTCCCCCCGATGATCGACGCCTTCCATCTCCCCGCGCTCCCCGACGTGCCAACGACCTCGCGGACCTATGGCGAGGTCGAGCTGCGCATCCCCCGGCTCACGCCGACGCTCATCCGCGAGCAGGTGCGGGCGCTGGCGCAGGCGCGCGCGCGGGGGCTGGAGCGCAGGCCCGTCGCGGAGGTGGTAGCAGTGATCGACCGGGTCGCGGCGCGGCTGCTCGATCCGGCGGACGAGCTGCGGGTCACCGCCGAACGCGCGCTACCTGTCATCACCCGCTACTCGCCGGCGATGGTGCGGCGGGTGCTGGACCGGATGGCGGCGGACTGGCGCGCGGAGCCGCTGAACGGGCTGCTGCGCGCGGAGTTCGGCGACCCCGGCGTGCTCGACGGCTTTCGCTCCGGCTCACGCGGCCGCGGCCGGGTGGCGGCGTTCGGGCCGGCGCTGACGACGCACGTGTTCAGCGGGAACGTGCCGGGGGTGGCGGTCACCTCCATCGTCCGCTCGCTGCTGGTGAAGGCGGCGACGCTGGGGAAGACGGCCGCCGGCGAGCCGCTCCTCCCCGCCCTCTTCGCCCGCGCCGTCGCCGAGGAGGACGCGGAGCTCGGCGCCTGCTTGGCGGTCGCGTACTGGCCCGGCGACCACGTCGTGCTCACCCGCGCCGCGCTCGAGCCGGCCGATGTGGTCGTCGTCTACGGCGGCACGGAGGCGGTCGCGTCGGTGTGGGCGCAGGCGCCGGCGGGGGCGCGGGTCCTCGCCTACGGGCCGCGGCTCTCCTTCGGCGTGGTCGCGCGCGAGCGGCTGACGGCGGACGGGGCGGCCGAGGCGGCGCGGGCGGCGGCGCTGGACGCGTCGACCTTCGACCAGCAGGGGTGCGTATCCCCCCACGTCTTCTACGTGGAGGAGGGCGGCGACGTCGGCCCCCGCGAGTGGGCCGGGCTCCTGGCCAGGGAGATGGAGGCGGTGGAGCGCGAGCTTCCGCGCGGCCCGCTCGCCCCGGAGGAGTCGTCCGCCATCCAGCAGCTCCGCGCCCACGCCGAGTTCTCCGAGGGCGCGGAGCTGCACGCCTCGGGCGATGGGACTGCGTGGACGGTGGTGTTCGAGCCGGACCCGGCCTTCGAGGCGAGCTGCCTCAACCGCGTAGTGCGGGTGAAGCCGGTGCGCGACGCGGCGGAGGTCGCCACGCTGGTCGCGGAGCACGCGCACCGGCTGCAGACCGTCGGCGTGAGCGCATCGCCCGAGCGGGCGGAGGAGCTGGCGATGGCCTTCGGGCGGCTGGGGGCGAGCCGGGTTACGCCCCTGGGGAAGATGGCGTGGCCCCCGCCCTGGTGGCACCACGACGGGCATCCCCCCCTCCGCGACCTCGTCCGCTGGTGCGACCTGGAAAAGGACGAGGCGTAGCCCGGTAAGTCGGGCGGATGAATCCGCAGCAACGACCACACGAAGTCCGCCTTCGCGGACTCCCACCCGCGGTGCTCCCGAAATCACGTCGCGCGCGACGTGCTTCAACCCGGCCGAGGTAATACACCGCTGTCTCGGCATGCTTCGAGGCAGCCGCGAGCGAAGCGAGCCAACGTCCCTCTCCCAGGCTGTTTCGGGAGAGGGACCGGCGCGCGGCGCCAGGGTGAGGGGCGCCACGTAACCCGGCTTTCGACAATGATTTCCGTGGCACGCGCGTTGCTCCCGAAACGGGTACCCGGAGCACCCTCCTCACGCGAACGAGACGGCGCCATGTCCCTACATTTGTTCAGCACCCCGGTCCAGTGCACGCAGTGCGGCACGACCGTGGAGGACCCCACCGTGGAGCGCTGCCCCAACTGCGGCGCCCGGCTGAAGGAGCGGCGCGCGCCGCGGCGGCTGGCCGGCGTGGAGCAGCGCTACGGCAGCCTGCGCGTGCTGCTGGGGATCATGCGCTTCATCGGCGTGATCGTGTTCGCCATCGGCGCGCTGATCTTCTTCTCCAGCCTGGGCACCAGCCGCAGCAGCGCCCAGCAGAGTGGGGCCCTGTTCGTCGGCGGGATCCTGATCGCGGTGGTGTTCCTGGCCGCGGCGGGGCTCTTCGAGCTGCTGATCGACGTGGAGGAGAACACCCGCTCGTCGTTCAAGCTCCAGCAGATGATCCTGGAAGAGCTGGCCGAGGGCCGCACCCCCGCCCCCGAGGCGGCCGCCGCGCCGGCCCCCGCGGCGAGCGCGCCCGTGGCCGCGCCCGCCGCCGACGGGCCCCCGCTGGCCCCCGCCGTCGCCTGATGCCGGACCGACCGAACCACCCCGAGGGAGAGCACCGATGAGGTTCAGCAGCAGCTCCGCCGTCTTCGCCGCACTCGCCGCAGCCGTGATGGGCGGCGGCGTGGCCGTCTACGGGACGCGCGCCGAGGCGATCGCCGACGCCGCCCGGATGCGCGCCGCGATGGACTCGCTCCCGGCCGAGGCGCCCGGCAGCCTGCGCGTGATCCCCGCGGACGCGGCGAAACCCGGCGGGCCGCTGCAGGCGCAGGCCGAGGCGCTGGTGGGGAGCGGCGCGGCAGAGTGGACGCTGCTGGCCTACTCGCTGGACCGGCGGCAGACGCTCTTCGCCATCAACGCCGACAAGCCGATGACCCCGGCGTCGAACAACAAGGTGTACGGCGCCGTCTGGGCGCTGCACGCGCTGGGGCCGGACTACCGCTTCCCCACCGACCTGCTGGTCGCCGGCCCCATCGAGGGCGGCGTGGTGCGGGGCGACCTGGTGCTGCGCGGCTCGGGCGACCCGGCCTTCGGCTACCCGGAGTACGACCGCGACCCGCTCAAGACGCTGCGGGTGATGGCGCAGGCGCTGAAGAACAAGGGCGTGACCCTGGTGCAGGGCGGCATCGTGGGCGACGCCACCATCGACGACGGCAAGCACCACGGGCCCCACTGGCCCACGGACACCGGGAACGGCGCCGCGCAGTACGCGCCCACGGTGAGCGGCCTCCCCTTCAGCCGCAACATGCTCTGGATCCGGCTCGACCCCGCGGTGCCGGGGGGCGTGGAGACCATCCCCCAGGTCACCGAGATCCCGGTGGTGTGGACGCAGCGCGGCGGCCGCGCGATGGCGGCGCGCAAGCCCGACAACGACACCATCATCGTGCGGGGCGCGGGGGGCGGCCGCGGCAACCGCTACGGCGTGGGCGCCAACGAGCCGGCGCTGCTGGCCCCCGCCGCGCTCCGCCAGGCGCTGCGCGAGGTGGGGATCCAGGTGACCGGACCGGTGCGCCTGGGGAAGACGCCGCAGGGGGCCAAGCTGGTGCACCGCCACTACTCCATCACCCTGGCGGAGATGATCCCGCAGGCGCTGCGGCACTCCGACAACTTCTTCGCCGAGCACTTCTGGAAGGCGGCGGTGGCGAAGAGCACGGGCGAGGGGAGCTACGCCAAGGGCGGCCCCGCGTCGGCGACCTTCTTCCACGACAACGCGGGGGTGCCGTTCGGGCAGCTCTGGCAGGCCGACGGCTCCGGGCTCTCGTCCGACAACCGCACGAGCGCCTACTCCATGGTGCTGGCGCTGAGCTACGCCGACCAGCAGCAGTGGAAGCAGGTCTTCCACCAGGCGCTCCCCGTGGCGGGGAAGCCGGACGGCACGCTGAACCGGCTCTTCATCGGCACGCCGGCGGCGGGGAACCTGCACGCCAAGACGGGCTACATCCGCGGAGTGCGCTCGCTCTCGGGCTTCGTGAAGACGGCCGGCGGCGAGACGGTGGTGTTCTCGATGATCTACAACGGCCGCAACACCTCCGGCGCCCGCGGCATCCAGCAGAACCTCGGCACCCTGCTGGCGAGCTACACGCGGTAACGGCAACGGCCGTCTCGCACGGAGCCGCAGAGGACGCAGAGAGCCGCCGCAGGCTCTCTGCGTCTCTGCGGCTGCATCTGTTGCCCGTCGTCAGGACGGTAGACGCTGGGAATAGCGATGGGTGGAGTCGATGACTTCCAGGTGATCGCGCGACCGCGCGACTTCTCCAGTCGGTCGGGGAACACCACCAGGTTTATGCCGAACCGAGTCCTCGCCGATGGATACTTGATGCCGGCGAAAAGCCCCGACGTGTGGGCGGGCGCCATACACGGGCCAGGCGATCCATCACGGCCGGGATCGCCTCGGCGAGCGGAAGGTTCCAGATCCGCACGGGCCGCGCGCCCGGTGCCGACGACATCAGTCGACTCCACCGTCCCGGGCCATCTCGACCATGCGGGCCACCTGCTCGGCCCGGCCCTCGAGGATCGCGTCGATCGGCGTCTGGCCGCCGAGGCGCGCGTGGGGGGCGTACAGCCACGCGCGGACATGCTCACCTGGCAGCACGGTGCCCAGCACGTGGAGGGTGCGTGCCAGGGGATCGAGGGCCCCCTGCGCGCGAACGGAGTCGGGCGTTTCGTTCAGCGCCTGCCGCGAGATCGGCGCGATCCGCGCGAGGCGAGAGAGCGAGATGCCGAGCTCGTCGGCAATCTTCTTCGCGTCGAGCCTGCCGCTTGCTGCCCGCAGAGCAGGAACGCGAACGCCCAGCAGATCGGCGAGCGGACCCTGTCGCTCCTCCGGACCGGGGATGCCGTTGAGCGCGGTGCGAACCCGCTCGTGAGCGGCCCGAATCTCTTCGGGAGTCGCGGGCTCATCCCACTCTTCCACCACGTCCCCTGTCGTAGCGCGGGAAGCCGAGGGCCGAGCATCCGGTGCGTCTGCCGGGCTCGCCTCGGCCTTGGCCAGCGCGGACTGCACCCTGGTCCAGACCAGTTCTTCGATCTCCGCGTCACCGGCGCGGAGAATCTCGTCAGCCCCCGCCGCGAGGGCGACCTTGATGAGGTCGTGAGACTTTCCGGAGCCGACGGCAACGAGAATCGCCGTGCGAGGCGACTGCTCGTTGAGCGCCTTCATCGCGCTCAGCCAGGCGTCGGCCCAGACGGGGTAGCCCTCTCCGCGGCGTGTGGGACCTTTGCAGTTGAGGACGTAAAGACTGGGACGCCCGGCCTCGCTCGTCAGGACGTACGCTGACCGCCGCTCGCCCTTGATAGCGCCCGGGGAGCCACTCTTGTAGGGAGAGCCCGCGAGCAGGTCGTCGGGGGAGGGGTGAAAAACCACGTGATACCGATGCTCCCTCAACACTCCCGCGACCCGCTGCATGACCGGGTCGTCCTCTCCGATCACCGCCGCGGTGATGCCGCTCGCCGCAATCCGAGGCTCCGTCGCATCCTGCACTGTGACCGCCATCGGCTCCTCTCCGTGTTCCCACATGGTCTCGAAAACCTCACGATTGTCACGCAAATGACAAGCTTTTGACAACTAAAATGCAACCTGAGCGCGCGTCTCGCAAGGGCAGCACGCGGAGGCGCCGCGAGCGCTCTGCGCCTCTGCGGCTCTGCGTGACCTTCTTATTCGGTCGGGCGAACGGTAGCTTGTCGCGCACCCACAGCCTCCCCATCCCCGACACGACGGAGCGCACCATGGATGATCCGCGGTACCCAGTCGGCAGGTATACGGCGCCGGACGAGGTGACTCCCGAGCAGCGGCGCGTGTGGATCGGGGAGATCGCCGAGGCGCCGGCGAAGCTCCGCGCCGCGGTGGAGGGGCTGAGCGAGGCGCAGCTCGACACGCCCTACCGCGAGGGCGGCTGGACGGTGCGGCAGGTGGTGCACCACGTCCCCGAGAGCCACATGAACGCCTACGTGCGCTTCAAGCTGGCGCTCACCGAAGACTCGCCCACCATCAAGACCTACGAGGAAGCCGAGTGGGCGCGCCTCCCCGACGTGCGGCAGACGCCGGTCGAGGTCTCGCTCACCCTGCTCGACGCCCTGCACGCGCGCTGGATCACCGCGCTGCGGGCGATCGACGACGCGCAGTGGCAGCGCACCTTCCAGCACCCGGAGTGGGGCGCGATCCGCATCGACCAGACGCTGGGGCTGTACGCCTGGCACGGCCGGCACCACGTGGCGCACGTCACCGGGCTCCGCGAGCGGCAGGGCTGGTGAACGGCGGGGCACAGGGGACGGGGGACAGGGGACAGCCGGCGGATCTCGCCGGGCGCCTGCTGGAGGTGATCGCCCGCGGCGCGCACGCGCCGCTGGACGACGCGAAGCTCGACGCGCTCGCGCGCGACGTGTTCGCGCACCAGTACGCCTGCAACGCGCCCTACCGCGCCTTCTGCGACCGCCGCGGCGCCACGCCGGAAACGGTGGCGGGGTGGGAAGACGTCCCCGCCGTCCCCACCGACGCGTTCAAGGCGGCGGCCCTGGTCTGCGGCGATCCGGCGGATGCCGCCGCGGTGTTCCGCACCAGCGGCACCACGCAGGGGCGGGAGCGCCGCGGCCACCACTACCTCCCCGACCTCTCGCTCTACGACGCCGCGCTGCGCGCCGGGTTCGCGGCGCACCTCCTCGCCGACGGCGCGCGGCCGCTCGTCCTCTCCCTCGTCCCCAGCCCTGGCGACCTCTCGGACTCGTCGCTCTCGCACATGGTGGGCGAGGTGATCCGCGACTTCGGCGCGCCGGGGAGCGGCTGGTTCGTGAGCGCCGACGGCGGCATCGCGCACCACGCTCTGTCCGACGCGCTGCGCGCCGCGGAGGCGGACGGGACGCCGGTGTGCATCCCGGGGACGGCGTTCGCGTTCGTGCACTGGCTGGATGCGTTGCGGGCGGAGGGCGAGCGCTTCAGGCTGCCGGAGGGGTCGCGGGTGATGGACACCGGGGGCTTCAAGGGCCGCTCGCGCGAGGTGACCCGCGAGGAGCTGTACGCCGCGATCGGGGAGCGGCTGGGGATCGCGCCGGCGTGGTGCGTGAACGAATACGGGATGACGGAGATGAGCTCGCAGTTCTACGACGGCGTCGCGGGGAGCGCCGCGGCGCCGGCGGAGCGGGTGCACGTGTGGCCCGCGTGGGTGCGCACCCGGGCGGCGGACCCCGAGACGCTGCGCCCGCTCCCGCACGGACAGGTCGGCGTCCTCCGCCACTGCGACCTCGCCAACCTCAACTCGGTGATGGCGATTCAGACCGCCGACCTCGGCTTCACCACGCCCGAGGGCTTCCGCGTGCTCGGCCGCGCGCGCGGCGCCGAGGCGCGCGGCTGCTCCATCGCCATGGACGAGCTCCTCTCGGCCCTGGGCTCCTGAGCGGCATCTCACACAGAGACGCAGAGACACAGAAAACGGTGGGGTGCGAGAATCTTCCTCGCACCCCACCGTCTTTACTCGCGGCTCCATCGCCCCACCCAGACGACTTTGCTCGCACAATTCGACAGTGCATACGACGTGCCATTCCAGTCGCAAGAGGTGATGGAGCGGCCGCCCACCGCTCCAGATCCGCCAGCGGTGGAACGGTTCTCGCGCGATGTCTGCACCCGGGTGGTGCGCATCCGAACGGGGACGGCGGGATGGCGACGAGGAAGACGAGCGAGGCCGACGACCCGGTCGCGGCGGCGCTGCAGGCGGCCGTGGACGCGGGCGAGCGCTTCGCGCAGGCGAAGAGCGAGCTGGAGCATCGCCTGGCCGACATCGACGCCGCGCTGGTGGAGATGGTGCAGCGCGTGTACGACGCAACGCCCGTCGAGTACCAGCGCACCTTCCGCGTCCGCGAGGGCGGCGACGACGACGAGCTCCCCCTCCCCGACTTCGTGCGCTACCTGATGGAGCGCCCCCGCGGCACCACCGCCACCTTCACCATCCAGGTGGTCGAGAACCTCTACGACGTCGACGGCGACGACGAGGAGCCGGACATCCCCGGCTTCCGCGACGACGACGAGGACGACGCGGCGTAGTCCCCGGCTCCTCCGCACGATCGACTGTGCTTACCCAGGCACCCCCACAGACGTCATCCTGAGGCCGGCCACGTTGTATCCCGAGGTTCTGCAATGACTTGGCAGGCCGAAGGATCTATAGCCAGCCGACTGGGATACGCTGACGGGATCGCACAGTCGACTCTGAACCGATATCAGCCCTTCCCCTCGTCGGGGTCGTGCGCCATCTCGTCGATGGCCACGGCGATCGCCAGGATCAGCCCGTCGTCCTCCCCCTCGGCGATGTCGATCCCGTAAGTGTCGCGCAGGGTGAACCAGCGCTTGGAGACCTGCGCCACCGTCTCCTTCCCCCGCCGGATCTGGTAGTCGTGGTCCAGCAGGTCGCCCTTCGCCTGCAGCTCCTCCCCGCCCTCCACCTCGACGTCGAAGCGGTCGCGGAAGGGCGTCAGCCACGCCTTGCGCACCGTCGCGATGGTCTTGCCGCCGCGCAGGATCTTCATGCTGTCGCGGAGCGCGAGCTTCTTCTCGCGGATGGTGGCGACCTCGTGCCCCTGCAGGTCCTCGATCACGAAGGTCTCGCGAAGCGTCAGGATCTTCCCATCCACCTTGTAGACCGGCTTTCCACCCGCATCCTCGATCACGTAGTCCTCGCCGATCGAGATCAGCCGCTGGCGCATCCTGTAGCAAGCCATCCATCCCTCCCGTCCATGCGGATCCCCGGTCGCGCACCCGAGCGCCGGCCAGTCCCGCGCCGCCCGTCGACGTGGCAACGTCTACGCCACGCGCGACCGCGCCTACCGCCCAGCCGTCACCCCGCGCGGTCGGACCGCCCGCTCCGCGACGCCGAGCGCGGCGTCCACCAGCAACGCCAGCAGGGCGGCGGGGATGGCGCCGGAGAGGATCATCCGCGAATCGGTCAGCGCGAGCCCGGCGACGATCGGGTCGCCCAGGCCACCGGCGCCGATGAAGGCGGCCAGCGTCGCTGTGCCGACGTCGATCACCGCGGCGGTGCGGATGCCGGCCATGATCGAGGGTGCGGCGAGCGGCAGCCGCACATGGCGCAGCACCTGGCGCGGGCTCATCCCCAGCGCGCGGGCGGCCTCGGTGGCGCTGGCGTCGGCGTCGCGCACGCCGCTGTAGGTGTTGCGGAGGATGGGGTAGAGCGAGTACAGCCAGAGCGCGACCAGCGCCGGGACGATGCCGATCCCCAGCAGCGGGATCATGAACGCCAGCAGGGCGATGGAGGGGATGGTCTGCAGCACGCCCGCGCCGCGGATGGCGCCCTCGGCCGCGGAGGGGCGGGCGCGCTCCAGCATCACCCCGATCGGCACGGCGACGGCGACCGCGGCGAGCAGCGAGACCAGCACCAGCAGCAGGTGCCGCAGCGTGTCCGCCAGCAGCTCGCCCCGCCGCGCCCACATGAACTCGGCGAACGACTGGTCGTGCGGATAGGCGTTGTCCACCCCGACGACGCGCGCGCTGGCGAGAATTCCCATCTCCGCCAGCGCCTCGCGCGCGACGACGGCGACGGGGCGGCCATCCACCTCCACGCGCCGGTTGAGCTCGCGCATCTTCGCCACGTCCAGGCGGCCGCTGAGGCGGGAGAGCGCGGCGATGGCGGCGGGGGAGTCGCGCCAGAGGCGGGGGCCGACCATGGCGGCGGCCTCGTACGGGGGGAAGAAGGCGCGGTCGTCCTCCAGCACCACCAGGTCGTACTTCGCCAGCAGCCCGTCGGTGGAGTAGCCGTCCACCACGTCGACGGCGCCCTCGGCGAGCGCGCGGTACTTCACCGCCTGCACCAGCGAGCGCACGGCGCGCGGCTTGAGCCCGTACGCCTTCGCCAGGCCGGGGAGCCCGTCCGGTCGGCCGATGAAGTCCGGCGTGAACCCGGCCGTGAGCTGGGGCGCGGCGCGCGCCAGGTCGCTCAGCGTCCGCAGCCCGTAGCGCCGCGCCGTCTCGCGGCGCACGGCGATGGCGTAGGTGTTCTCGAAGCCGAGCGGCGGCAGCCAGTGCACCCCCCAGCGCGCCTCGAAATCGCGCGAGACCCGGCCGAACACGGCGCGTGCGTCGCCCTGGGGCTGCTGGTGCAGGATCGCGGTGAGCCCCGTCCCCGTGTACTCCGGGTAGACGTCGATCGCCCCCGTCCTGAGCGCCCCGAACGCGATCTCCGTCGCCCCCAGCCCGAAGCGGCGCTGCACGCCGATGCCGCGCGCCTCCATCACCTGCGCGAACATCTCCGCCAGCAGGTAGCTCTCCCCGAACGGCTTGGAGGCGACCACGACGGGGCGGGCGGCGGCGGGAGGTGCCGTCTGCGCGGGCACAGCGGCGGGGAGACAGGGGAGACAGGCGATTGAAATCGCGGCAACAACGGCCCAAAGTCCGCCTTCGCGGACTCCCAGCCTCGATTTCATCACCATCCCCATGCTGTAGCGCAATCCAGGACAACACCGGCCACCGTCCTGCCGCAGTGGAGTTGCGGCCGCGAGTCCGCGAAGGCGGACTTCGGGCAGTTGTTGCCGTGGATTCATCCGCCAGGCAGACCTCGTCATGCGCCTACCATCCTCGCGCGCGCCAGCAGGTCGCGCACGTAGTCGGTGGCGGGGTGGGCGACGAGCTCGGCGGGGGGCGCGACCTGCTCGATGCGGCCGCGGCGGAGGACGGCGACGCGGTCGGCCAGGAGGGCGGCCTCGTGCAGGTCGTGGGTGACGAACACGGCGGTGATGCCGGTGGCGCGGCGGAGCTCGTCGAACACCGTCTGCAGCTCCGCGCGGGTGATGGCGTCGAGCGCGCCGAACGGCTCGTCGAGGAGCATGATCGTGGGGCTCGCCGCCAGCGACCGCGCGATGGCCACGCGCTGCCGCTGGCCGCCGGAGAGCTCCCGCGGCCAGCGCCCTCCGTACTGCGCCGCCGGGAGCCCGACGCGGGCCAGCGCCCCGGCCGCGGCCGCCTCGGCGCCGGCGTCGCCGCGGAGCCAGGGGACGAGCGCGGCGTTGCGCAGCACCGTCCAGTGCGGGAGCAGCCCGCCCTCCTGCGGCACGTAGCCCACGCGCCGGCGCAGCTCCACCGGGTCCAGCGCCGCCGCGTCCTCGCCGTCGACGCGCACCGTGCCGCTGTCCCACTCCGTCATCCGGTTGAAGCAGCGCAGCAGCGTCGTCTTCCCCGACCCGCTCTCCCCCACCAGCGCCACGCACTCCCCCGCCGCCACCTCCAGCGACACGGAGTCGAGCGCCACGGAGCCCCCGTAGCGCTTGCTCACGCCGTCTGCCGAGAGCGCGACGCGGTCGGCCGTCATGCGGGAGGTGCCATCATCCGGAATCCGATCGGCCGGGGTTTGCCGTATCGCCCTGTAACCGTGGGGACGGTCGATGAATCGAACGTCGGGTGGAGACCGTCGCGCGGCCGCCGGCGGTTTCGCGCCCTCGGCTATGGATCCTTCGGCCGCCGCCCGGATCTGTCGCGGTGGACGTGAATGCGCGGCGGCGGCACTCACGATGACATGTTGTTGGAGCGGGCGCTATGGATGGGTGGATCCGGCTCGGATCGTGGGATGCTTGTGATCCGCCAGCGGCGCGTCGGTCTGGAGTCCGCGAAGGTGGACTTCGTGTTGTTGCAGCCCGGATTTCCAATCCGGTGCATCCAACCCGGCGCATCCAATCCGGGGCGGATGGTGCCGGGCGGGCTTCTTGCGTCCCCCCGCGAGACCCCCGCTCCACGCCGTTACATCCGAAACCGTGGCATCGCCGCGCATCCGCACATAGCTTACAACCGGCCCATCCGCGCGGAAACCCTCTGCCCCGTACACGATGACCTCCACGCACGGCCATGCCCCGTCCGCCCGCGAGCTGGCGGACGAGCTGCTCGAGGCGCGCACGCGCACCCTGCTCCTGGTCGCCTCCGTCCCCGAGGCGGAGCTGATGGCGCAGCACAACAAGCTGATGAGCCCCATCGTCTGGGACCTGGGGCACATCGCGCACTTCGAGGAGCTGTGGCTGATCCGCAACCTCGAGGGGCCGGTGGAGTTCGGCGAGATGCCGGGGATGTTCAACCCCTTCGAGAACCCCCGCTCCGTCCGCGGCAAGCTGCAGCTCCCCGGCCTGGGCGACTCGCTCGACAACCTGGCGCTCACCCGGCAGCGCGTCCTCGCGCACGTGGCCAACGGCGGCGGCCCGCGCGACGACGACCCGCTGGTGCGCGACGGCTACGTCTACCGGATGGTGCTCCAGCACGAGTACCAGCACAACGAGACCATCCTCCAGGCGCTGCAGCTCAAGGAGCCCTTCTACCGCGCGCCCCGCGCCATCGCCCCGCCCCCCGGCGCCCCCGTGGCCGCCGACGCCGACGGGATGGTGCGCTTCCCCGGCGGCGCGGTGGAGATCGGGACCGACGACCGCTCCGCCGCCTACGACAACGAGCGCCCGCGCCACCGGGTGGAGCTGAAGCCCTTCCGCATCGGCGCCTGGCCGGTGACCAACGGCGAGTACCAGCGCTTCATCGCCGACGGCGGCTACGCGCGCCCGGAGCTGTGGAGCGAGGCCGGCTGGGCGTGGCGGCAGGAGGCGGAACTGGTCGCGCCGCAGTTCTGGCAGCAGGAGGACGACGGCGCCTGGATGACGCGGTCGATGGACCGGGAGATGGAAGTCGATCCCCAGCGCCCCGTCTGCCACGTCTGCTGGCACGAGGCCGAGGCGTACGCGCGCTGGGCCGGCGGCCGCCTCCCCACCGAGCAGGAGTGGGAGGCCGCCGCCACCTGGGACCCGTCGACCGGAACGAAGCGCGTCTACCCCTGGGGCGACGAGCCGCCCTCCCCGCTCGACGCGAATCTCGACCAGCTCGCCTTCGAGGCGGCGCAGGTGGGCGCGTATCCGCGGAACGTCTCCCCCATCGGCTGCTACGGGATGATCGGCGACGTGTGGGAGTGGACGAGCAGCGACTTCGCGCCGTATCCCGGCTACGAGACCTTCCCGTACAGGGAGTACTCGGAAGTCTTCTTCGGCCCGGACTACAAGGTACTGCGCGGGGGGAGCTGGGCCACGCGCCCGGGCGCCATCCGCGGCACCTTCCGCAACTGGGACTATCCCATCCGCCGGCAGATCTTCAGCGGCTTCCGGATCGTGCGCGATGACTGACACCGTGACGTCGGCAGACAAGGGGATGCTCGCCGAGCTGCGCGACGGCCTGTCGCGCGCGCAGAAGGAGCTGCCGCCCAAGTACTTCTACGACGAGCGCGGCTCCGAGCTCTTCGAGGAGATCACCCGCCTCCCCGAGTACTACCTGACGCGCACGGAGCGGGCGCTGCTGGAGCGGTGGATGCCGGCGTGGATCGGCCGTCTCCGCCCGCGCACGCTGGTGGAGCTGGGCGCCGGGAGCGCGGAGAAGACCCGCATCGTCCTCGACGCCATCGTCTCCGCCGTCGGTTCCGCCGCCTACGTCCCGGTGGACGTGAGCGCCGACTTCCTGGAGGCGACCGCGCTGCGCCTCTCCGCCGACTATCCCACCCTCGAGGTCGTCCCCGTGGTGGCCGACATGACGGCGGAGTTCGCGCTGCCGCCAGGGCTGCCGGGGCCGACGCTGCACGCCTTCCTGGGGAGCACCATCGGCAACTTCGCGCCCGACGACGCGGTGGCGCTGCTGCGCGGGGTGCGCGGGCGGATGCGGCCGGACGACGGCTTCCTGATGGGCGTGGACCTGCGCAAGGACCCGGCGGTGATCGAGGCCGCGTACAACGACGCCGCGGGGGTGACGGCCGAGTTCAACCGCAACATGCTGCGGGTGCTGAACGCCGCCGCCGGCGCCGACTTCGACCCCGCGGCCTTCGACCACCGCGCCTTCTACCACCCCGAGCTGCACCGCATCGAGATGCACCTGGTCGCGCGCGCCCCGCAGCGCGTGCGCATCCCCGGCGTGGGCGAGGTGCGGGTGGAGGCGGGGGAGAGCATCCGCACCGAGATCTCGTGCAAGCACGACCGCGCGAGCGTGGAGGCGATGCTGGCGGACGCGGGGATGCGATTGACGGAATGGGAGACGGACGCGGCCGGCCTCTACGCCCTCCTCCTCGCCGCCGTCGACTGATGCTGGAGCTCGCCGCCCTCGCCGCGGAACTGCGCGACAACGCCTTCGGCGCGCGCCGCCGCTGGGTGCGCCCGCCGACCATCGGCGCCGAGGTGGAACTGATCCCGGTGGACGCGGAGACCCGCGCGCAGCTCCCCATCTGCGCCCCTGGTGAGGGCCGCTCCACCCTCCCCTTCCTCCACGCTTTCGCCGCGCGCGCGGGGTGGAAGGAGACGGCGTCGGTCTACGGGATGCCCAACTGGCTCCTGCCGGACGGGGGGACGATCACCTTCGAGCCGGGCGGCCAGGTGGAGCTCTCCGCGCCGCCCTTCCGCTCGGCCTCGGCGCTGCTGGGGAGCCTGCGGGGGGTGGTGCCCCGGCTGGTGCGCGAGGCGCGCGAGGAGGGGATCGAGCTGCTGAGCGTCGGCATCGAGCCGCTCGGCGCGGTGGACGAGGTGCCGCTGCAGCTCCCCGGCGAGCGCTACGTGCGCCTCACCCGCTTCATGGAAGACCGCGGCACCGGCGGCACGCGGATGATGCGCCAGACCGCCGCCTTCCAGTGCAACCTGGACTGGGGCGCCGACGCGCCCGCCCGGTGGCGCTTCCTGAACGCGCTGGCGCCGTACACGGTGGCCGTCTTCGCCAACTCCCCCGTCTACCGCGGCGAGCCGACGGGGGAGCGGAGCTTCCGCGCGCGCGTCTGGCGCGAGCTGGACGGCGGCCGCACCGGCATCTTCGCCGCGCAGGGCGACCCCGTCCCCGAGTACCTGCGCTTCGCGCTCGACGCGCCCGCCATCCTCCTTCCCTTCGCGCCGTACGAGTTCCTCCCCTTCCGCGAATGGAACGAGCGCGGGATGGTGACGGAAGAGGACTGGCGGTATCACCTGACCACGCTCTTCCCCGACGTGCGGCCGAAGGGCTTCGTGGAGGTGCGCGGCGCGGACGCCGTCGCCCCCGAGTGGTACGCGGCGCCGCTCGTCTTCTTCGCCGGCCTCACCTACCACGCACCCACCTTCGAGGCTGCACGAGAAATCGTCGGACGCCCCGATCCCTCGCTCCTCGACCTCGCCGGCCGCGCCGGGCTCGCGGACGAGCGGATCGGCGGGGTGGCGCGCGACCTGTTCGAGCTCGCGCTCGCCGGCACCGAGGCGCTCGGCCCCGGCTTCCTCGCCCCCGCGGACCTGGAGGAGGCGCGCGCCTTCTTCCAGACCTACACCGCCCGCGCCCTCTCCCCCGCCGACGACACGCTCGCCGCCTGCACCTGCGCGGGCGACTGAATCTCTTAAAAGCCTGACGCAGAGGCGCAGAGGAACCGAGAGAACAGATCAGCAGTTCTCTCGGTTTCCTCTGCGCCTCTGCGTCAAATGTTCTTGGCTGTTTATTCACAAAAACGCTTGACCATTCATCGCTTTGGATATAGATTCACTCCAATGAATGGAATCTCGCGCGCCCGGGTCGGCATCCTGGGCGCTTCAGGATACGCGGGCCGGGAGGCGATCCGCCTGCTGGCGAAGCACGGAAAGGCGGAGATCGCCCTCGCAAGCTCGGAAAGCGAAGCGGGGGCGAAGCTGTCTGCCCTGGTGCGCGGCGCCCCCGAGCTGGCGCTCACGCCCATCGCCGATGCGGACCTGGCGAGCTGCGACGCGGTGTTCTGCTGCCTCCCGCACGGCGAGTCCGCCCGCTGGGTGCTCGCGGCGCGCGAGGCGGGGGCGAAGGTGGTCGACTTCTCCAACGACCTGCGGGTGATCGGGGCGGAAACCCCCGAGTGGGCCTGGGACGCGGTGTACGGCATCCCCGAGCTGCACCGGGAGCGGATCGCCCAGGCGGAGCTGGTCGCCAACCCGGGGTGCTACCCCACCGCCGCCCTCCTCGCGCTGGCGCCGCTGCTGCGCCGCGGGCTGGTGGCCGGGCCGGTGATCGTGGACGCGGCGTCGGGGGTGAGCGGGGCCGGAAGGTCGCCCAAGCGCGACCTGCTCTACGCCGAGCTGGCGGAGGACTTCCGCGCCTACGCCGCCGGCAACGTGCACCGCCACCTGGCCGAGATGCGCGACCAGGCGGGGAAGCTGGCGGAGGGCGCGGCGCCCGAGCTGGTGTTCACGCCGCACCTCCTCCCGGTGAAGCGGGGGATCCTGGAGACGATCTACGTCACGCTCACCGAGCCGCTCGCGGAGCCGCTCCACCCCTGGCTGGATGATTATGCGGGCGAGCCCTTCGTGGAGGTGCTCCCGGACCGGCTCCCGGCGCTCGCCGACGTGGTGGGGACCAACCTGGTGTCGATCGGAGTGCAGCCGGTGGCGGGAACGCAGCGCCCCATGCTGCTGGTGGTGGCGGCGATCGACAACCTGGTGAAGGGCGCCGCGGGGCAGGCCGTGCAGAACCTGAACCTGATGTTGGGCTTCGACGAGGCGGAGGGACTGGCGTGAACCACGACGTCACGGTGCTCAAGGTCGGCGGCAACGAGGTGGACGACCCCGCGTGGGTCGCCCGCTTCGCCGCGGCCGCCGCGGAGCGCGGCGGACGGCTGGTGGTGGTGCACGGCGGCGGCAAGGAGGTCACCGCGCTGCAGCGCCTGCTGGGCGCCGAGCCGGAGTGGCGCGACGGGCTGCGGGTGACCACCGCCGAGGCGATGCGCGCCGTGGCGATGGTGCTCTCCGGCCTGGTCAACAAGCGCCTCGCCTCCGCGCTGGTCACCGCCGGCGTGGACGCGGTGGGGATCTCGGGCGAAGACGGCGGGCTGCTGCGGGCGCGGCTGGCGGCGGGCGGGTCGATGGGGCGGACGGGGGAGATCGTGGCGGTGCGCGCGGACCTCCTCCACGTCTTCCTGGGGCAGGGGCTCCTCCCGGTGCTCTCCCCCGTCTCGCGCGGGCCGGACGGGATGGCGCTCAACGTGAACGCCGACGACGCCGCGGCCGCGGTGGCGGCGGCGCTGGGGGCGGCGGAGCTCCTCTTCGTCTCCAACGTGGCGGGCGTGCTGGACGGCGGCGCCCTGCTGGAGGGGGTGGACGCGGGCGAGGTGGAGGCGCTGATCGCCGACGGCACGGCGAACGGGGGGATGGCGCCCAAGCTGCGCGCCGCCGCCCGCGCCGCACGGTCGGTGGGGCGGGTGCGGATCGGCGGGCTGGAGATGCTGGATGACCCTGGTGCGGGCACGCGCGTCGGCGCTCCCGCCACTCTGGAGGTATGACGCGATGACGACTGCCACGCTGGACGCGACCGGCGCCCTGCTCGAGGTCTACAAGCGCTCGGGCCCGCTCTTCACCGCGGGCGCCGGGTGCCGCCTGATCGCCGACGACGGCTCGCACTACCTGGACTTCACCGCGGGGATCGCGGTGAACGCGCTGGGCTACGGGTCGACGGTGGTGGCCGACGCCATCCGTGAAGCGCTGGACGCGGGGCTGATCCACACCTCCAACCTCTTCCACACCCGCCCGGCCGCCGAGCTGGCCGAGTGGCTGGCCGAGCACTCGTTCGCCGACCGCGTGTTCTTCTGCAACTCCGGCGCGGAGGCCAACGAGGGCGCCATCAAGTTCGCCCGCCGCTGGGCGCGCGAGCAGGGCGGCGAGCAGAAGACGGAGGTCGTGGCCTTCCACGGCTCCTTCCACGGGCGGACGATGGGCGCGCTGGCCGCGACCGACCGCCCGGCGTACCAGGAGCCCTTCCGCCCGCTGATGCCCGGCGTGCGCTTCGGCGAGATCGGCGACGTGGCGGGGGCCGACCGGCTGATCCGCCGCGACCGCACCGCCGCCGTCCTCATCGAGCCGATCCAGGCCGAGGGCGGGGTGCTCCCGGTGCCGCCGGCGTTTCTCAAGGCGCTGCGCTACCTCTGCGACGAGGCCGGCGCGCTGCTCATCTACGACGAGGTGCAGGTGGGGCTGGGCCGCACCGGCACCCTCTGGGCGCACGAGCAGGCCGGCGTGACGCCGCACCTGATGACGGTGGCCAAGCCGCTCGCCGGCGGCCTGCCGATGGGCGCGGTGCTGATGACCGACGAGGTGGCCGCGGCGATCCGCCCGGGCGACCACGCCACCACCTTCGGCGGGGGCCCGCTGGTGGCGAGCGCCGCGCTGGCCACGGTGAAGACCATCGGCGAGCCGGCCTTCCTGCGGGAGGTGCAGCGCAAGGGGCACCTGCTGGCCAACCTCCTCCAGCGGCTGGTGCTGGACCATCCCGGCACCGTGCGCGAGATCCGCGGGTGCGGGCTGATCTGGGGGATCGAGATCGAGGGCGCCGCCGGCGAGGTGGCGGCGCGGGCGCTGGACGCGGGGCTGCTGGTGTGCTCCGCGGGGCCGAACGTGGTGCGCATCGTCCCGCCGCTGGTGATCGGCGACGATGAGCTTGCCGAAGGCGTGGAGATCCTGAACGAGGTCCTCTGATGCTGCTCGACACCCTCACGGCCCCCGCCGCCGAAAGCGGCCTGGCCGAGCGCACGACCTTCCGCCCCCCCGCCGCCGTCACGGTGCGGCGGGCGCGCGTGGCCGACATGCTCCAGGTGGAGCCGCTCATCAACGGCTTCGCCAAGCAGGAGCTGATGCTCCCCAAGACGGTGGAGCAGCTGAGCCGCAACTTCCGCGAGTTCGTGGTGGCGGAGCAGCACGGCCGCATCATCGGCTGCGCGGCGCTGCGCGTGTACACCCCGCAGCTGGCCGAGCTGGGCTCGCTGGCCGTCTCCGAGGCCGCGCACGGGCTGGGCGTGGGCCGCAAGCTGGTGGCGGCGGTCGAGGCCGAGGCGGCGAGCCACGGCATCGGGACGGTGTTCGCGCTCACGCTGCAGGACGTCTTCTTCCACAAGCAGGGCTACCGCACCGTGCCGAAGGAGATGTTCCCGCTGAAGGTGTGGAGCGACTGTCGCGCCTGCCCCAAGCTCCATGCGTGCGACGAGATCGCGGTGGTGAAGGAAATCTGAACAGAAGTGCTAAGTGCTAAGTGCTAAGTGCTAAGTGCTAAGTGCTGAGTGCTGAGTGCCAAGTGTCAGGTGCTGAAAAACGAAGTGACGGTCGAGCGAGCTGTTCAGCACTTAGCACTCAGCACTCAGCACTTAGCACTCTGATGTAGACCGAGACGCAGCTGACGAAGCAGTCCAACCCGGGAGCGAGACTGAGATGGAGAACACGACTATCGTCCTGGCCTATTCCGGCGGGCTCGACACCTCGATCATCGTCCCCTGGCTGAAGGAGAACTACGGCGCCGAGGTGGTGTGCGTGGCCGGCGACGTGGGGCAGGGGGAAGAGCTGAGCGGGCTCGAGGCCAAGGCGCTCGCCAGCGGGGCCAAGGCCTGCTACGTGGAGGACCTGCGCGAGGAGTTCCTCACCGGCTACGTCTGGCCGACGCTGCGCGCGGGAGCCACCTACGGGCGCAAGTACCTGCTGGGCACCAGCATGGCGCGCCCCATCATCGCCCGCCGCCAGGTCGAGGTGGCGAAGATGATCGGCGCCGACACCCTGGCGCACGGCTGCACCGGCAAGGGGAACGACCAGGTGCGCTTCGAGCTCACCTATGCCTCGCTCGCGCCGGAGATGAAGGTGATCGCCCCCTGGCGCGAGTGGAGCATCCGCTCGCGGGAGGACGCGCTCGACTACGCGGCGGCGCACGGCATCACCGTGGCGGCCACCAAGGAGAAGATCTACTCGCGCGACGCCAACATCTGGCACGTGTCGCACGAGGGCGGCCCGCTCGAGGATCCCAACTACGAGCCGACCGAGGACCTCTTCCTGCTCACCAAGAGCCCGTGGGACGCGCCGGCGCGGCCGGAGTACGTCACCATCACCTTCGAGCACGGCTACCCGGTGGCGGTGGACGGAGAGGCGCTCGACCCCGTCGCGCTCCTCTCGCGGCTGAACGAGATCGGCGGCCTGCACGGCGTCGGCCGCGTGGACCTGGTGGAAGACCGCATGGTGGGGATGAAGAGCCGCGGGATCTACGAGACCCCCGGCGGCACCCTCCTCTACCAGGCGCACAGCGAGCTGGAGCAGCTGGTGCTCGACCGGCGGACGCTGGCGCTCAAGGACGCCATCGCCCCCCGCTACGCCGACCTGGTGTACGAGGGCCGCTGGTGGACCACCGAGCGCGTGGCCATGGACGCCATGGTCGACGTCACCCAGCAGCGCGTGACCGGCGACGTGCGGCTCAAGCTGTACCGCGGCACCTCGACGGTGGCCGGGCGCATCAGCCCGTTCACCCTCTACGACGAGCGCTTCGTCACCTTCGGCGAAGACGACGTCTACCAGCAGGCCGATGCCGCGGGGTACATCCGCCTCTTCGCCCTCCCGATGCGCGTCGCCGCGCTCAAGGAGCAGGAGCGCACCCCGCACGCGCTCGACATGGCGGCGGATTGATGAACGGCAGTGCTGAGTGCTGAGTGCCAAGTGCTGAACTGCCTTAGCACTTAGCACTTAGCACTTAGCACTTGGCACTTGGCACTTGGCACTTGGCACTTAGCACTTAAATCGTGTCGCACGGCCGGCAGCTGATCGCACAGGTGCCGCCGTAGCTGTACGGGCAGTTGAGCAGCGTGTCGCACCGGGTCGTCGCGTAGCCGACGACCGTGCCCCGGGCCACGCCGGTCGCGGCGGTCGTGGGGAAGCTATCGACCTTCAGGATGTCGAGGCGGAGCTTCTTCATGGTGGTTCTCCGGTGGCGGGGAATGGACGGTGAAGCGGAAGCTCAGCAGACGTTGGTCTCGCAGAAGCAGGTGTTCCAGCAGCTGATCCAGCAGGTGCCGTCCCAGCTTTCGGGGCAGTCCCTGTAGGTGCACTGCCCGGTCTGGTAGCCGGCGACGGTGCCGCGGAGCCTGGGCGTCGCGGCCATGGTGGCGAAGCTGTCCACGGTCAGGGAATCGAGGCGGAGCTTCTTCATGCTGCCTCCGGATCTGCGGGCGGGGGGATGGCTGCGGAGGATGGATCGTAATATCGTGGCGGTAAATGCACAACCGATGGTCGGATGACCAGGACTGGAGGGAGGCGAGGATGACCGACGCGCTCGAGCTCGACACCGGCGCGGAGCCCAGGCTCCGGCTGTGGGGCGGCCGCTTCTCCGCCGAGCCGTCGGTGGAGATGGACCGGCTGAACCGCTCGCTCCCGGTGGATTACCGCCTCTGGCGCGAAGACGTGGCCGGAAGCCAGGCGTGGGCCAGCGCCATCGCCGCCGCCGGGGTGCTCACGCACGCCGAGTGGCTGGCGCTGCAGTCGGGGCTCGACCGCGTCGCCGCGCGCCTGGAGGGGTGGAGCGAGGACGACTGGAAGGCCGCGCCCGACGAAGACATCCACTCCCTGGTGGAGCGGCTCCTCTACGAGGAGGCGGGGGACGTCGCCGGCAAGCTGCACACGGGGCGCTCGCGCAACGACCAGGTGGCCACCGACTCGCGCCTCTGGGCCTTCGGCGCGGTGTCGCGGCTCGACACGCTGCTGCGCGACCTGCAGCGCGCGCTGCTGGAGCAGGCCGAGGCGCACCGCTCCACGGTGATGCCGAGCTACACCCACCTCCAGCGCGCGCAGCCGGTCTCGGCGGCGCACTGGCTCCTCTCGCACGCCTGGCCGCTGGCGCGCGACCGCGAGCGGCTGGCGCAGGCGCGCGAGCGCGCGGCGGTGCTCCCGCTCGGCTCGGGCGCCATCGCCGGCTGCCCCTTCCCGGTCGACCGCGTGCTGCTCAAGGAGACGCTCGGCTTCCACGGCGTCTCCGCCAACTCGATGGACGCGGTGGCGGACCGCGACTGGGTGGCCGACCTCCTCTTCGTGGCGGCGATGGTGGGGGTGCACCTGTCGCGGCTGGCGGAAGACCTGGTCCTCTTCTCGTCGGCCGAGTGGGGGTTCGTGAAGCTGTCGGACCGCTTCAGCACCGGCAGCTCGCTGATGCCGCAGAAGCGCAACCCCGACGCCATGGAGCTGGCGCGCGGCAAGGCCGGCCGGCTGATCGGCGGGCTCACCGGGGTGCTGGCCACGCTCAAGGGCCTCCCCTCCGGCTACAACAAGGACCTGCAGGAGGACAAGGACGCGCTCTTCTCCGCCTTCGACACGCTGGAGTCGCTCCTGCCGGCCGTCGCCGGGAGCGTGCGGACGATGGAGATCGACACCCTCCGCTGCGGCGCGGCGGTCGACTCGGCCATGCTGGCGACCGACCTGGCGGACTTCCTGGTGAAGCAGGGCGTTCCCTTCCGCGAGGCGCACGGCATCGTGGGCCGGCTGGTGCGCGCCTCGGAGGAGCTGGGGTGCGGCCTCGACGAGCTCGACGGCCGCTTCTTCACCCACGTTTCCCCCGCCTTCGAGGGGGCCGACTTCGAGGCGCTCTTCTCCCCCGAGCAGGCGCTGGCCGCCCGCGCCGGCATCGGCGGCACCGCCCCCGACGCGGTCGCGGAGCAGATCGCGGCGCTGCGCTCGATCCTTTAGTCTAGCAACAGATCGTCTATCGTCTCTCACACAGAGACGCAGAGGCGCAGGGAAGAGCCGCGGCTCTCCTGCGCCTCTGCGTCTCTGGCATCTGATAGATGGTGGATGGCGTGTGAGTCCGCCGCCTGCCGTACAGGCATCCTGTATTCCCCCACCGAATCCCGCGTGTTCGCGCGGGATTTCCTTCATCCAGCGGAGACATCCCATGCCCGAAACGACCTCGATCCAGCCCAAGATCGGCCCGGCGAGCGCCCGCGACATCGAGTACCGCGCCTTCGCCCGCGACTTCGGCGACGGCCGGGTAGTGCTCAGCGCCGTGGCCACCTCGTCGTATCCCGTCGGCCCCTACGAGATCTTCTTCGAGGGGAGCGTGAGCGACCTGCGGCTGATGGAGAAGGCGCCCACGATCTTCTACAACCTGGTCACCTACCAGGTGGCGAGCTGGACGCAGGGCCAGCCGCTGGTCGACACGCCGCGCGAGATCACGGTGACCGACGCGTACGGCGCGCACACGGTGACCGTCGAGGCCTGGTCGGGCGTGCCGGCGAACTCGTAGGATTGGTCCCACGCGGAGACACAGTGAGGCGCAGGGAAGAGCCGCGGCTCTCGCTGCGCCTCTCTGCGTCTCTGCGTGAGATCCCCGTTCGCCGCGGCCGTCAGGCCTTCAGCAGCACCAGGGAGAGCTTTCGCAGGACACGCATGCGGTGGCGCCACAGGTGCGCGGGCACGTGGCGGGACAACTGAGCGTAGCCGCGTTCGCCTGGACGGTCCCCACCTCCGCCGGCACCGCAGACGTCTCGTACGACTCCACCTGGATCGCTTCGAGCTTCAGCTTCTTCACGGTCTTCTCCCGGGTGATGAAGGTACGCTCGGCCGCGCAGATGAACGCGAGCCATGTCCGGAACCGTAGCGCTTCCACGCCGCCAGGGGCAAGTGCTGCAGCAGTCCTCCCCGGGGGCGCCCGCACGCGGTAGCTTCACCCGATGCAGAGCATCCGCGCCCGCCACGACCGCTCGCTGAGCGCCCGCGTCATCCGCTCCATGCCACTGCTGTACGCGGAGGGCGCGGACGCGTCGCTCGACCGTCCCGCGCACGTCCGCTCCGCCTCCGGGCTCACGCGGGTGGCGGGGTGCGTCGCCGCCGTGCAGGACGACGCCAACTTCGTCGCGGTGATCGACCCCGCGACGGGGCTCGCCCGCGCGATCACCCTCCCCGCCGGCGAGGGCGGCCTCCGCCAGTTCGACGACCTGCGCGGCAACAAGCGCTTCAAGCTCGACCTGGAGAGCTGCGTCACGGTCGAGGACAAGTACGGCTGGGAGATGCTGCTCGCCTTCGGCTCCGGCTCCCTCCCCGCGCGCGAGCGGATCGTCCTCGTCCGCGGCGTGGAGACGGACGCCGCCGACGCGCGGGTGATCGACGCGTCCGCGCTCTACGCCGCCTTCCCGCCCGGCTTCCGCGGGAGCGAGCTGAACGTCGAAGGCGCGGCGGTGATGGGCGCGACGCTCCGCCTCTTCAACCGCGGCAACGGGGCGGCGCGCGACGGCCTCGTCCCCGTGAACGCCTCGTGCGACCTGGACCTGGCCGCGCTCCTCGCCTTCCTCCGCGACCCCGCCGCCGATCCGCCGCGGCCCACCCACGTGGTGCGGTACGACCTCGGCGCCATCGGCGGCCTGCCGCTCACCTTCACCGACGCGGCCGCGGTCCCCGGCGCCCTCCTCTACGCCGCCGCCGCCGAAGACTCGCCCGACGCGACGCGCGACGGCCCCGTCGCCGGCTGCGCCATCGGGCTCATCGAGGGAGATGCGGCGCGCTACTGCGAGGTCGAGGGAAATCCCGGGAAGATCGAAGGCATCCTCCCGCTCTCGTCCGACCGCCTCCTCGCCGTCGTCGACCCCGACGATCCCGGCACGCCCTCCACCCTGCTGGAAATCGAGTTCAAGCGCTGAATCTTACCACACGAGTGTCATCCTGAGGCCCGATCACGACGGAGCTGGTTCCACACAGGCGACGGCGGGCCGAAGGATCTGATTGCGGCCGCCACGAGGCCTACCGCGGAAGCCGCACGAATACCGCGGTCGAGAGGGTCGTAGCCGCGAGGCTTTCGTCGCTGCCGCGCCCAGTCCACGTGGCGGCCCAGGCCAGATCCTTCGGCCCTGCGGAGGCTTGCGTATCCGGAACTCCGACGTGCCGGGCCTCGGGATGACACTCGTCTGGTGACGGGATTTCTCGCCAGCCTCAGCGTGACGTCGGTGGGTGCTTGGGTAATGCACAACTGACGTGCGAATCGACAGTACGCAGAGACGCAGGCTCGCGATTTCACAAACCTCTGGCGCTTTCGAGATCATCCCCTACATATTGCGGTGCAGCGGGCGCGGCTCCACAGCATGCGGCCCGCGGTAGGCCGGGTCCCCCAGCCCGGCGCAATACGCGACTCCTGTCCGGAGCCTGCACTGTACACTCCCATTCCGAGAATCCGCCCGCCGCGGGCCGTCACTTCCTGCGTGACGGGCTGCGCCTTCGACTGGCACTGATCCGGCATTTCGGCCTGGCCGTCCGCCGCCCCGTGCGGCGGGAGACGGGCGGAGGCAGGGGGACCCGCAGGCGCGACGGGCTCCCGCCCCGCCGAACCCTCACCGGGAGCAGAAGTGAGGAGAAAGCCCCACAGCGGCGCCCTGCAGCGTGAGCTGGAGGAGCGCATCCGGAGCGGAAGCTGCGTGTACTGCCGGGCGCCGGCGGCCCCGGACCGCCCCCTCACCCGCGAGCACGTGATCCCCCGTGCGCGGGGGGGCCGCAGGAAGGACCTCCGGATCATCGTCCCCGCCTGCGCCCGCTGCAACCACCGGCGCGGCTCCCAGGAAATCGTTCTCTTCCTCCTCGCCCGACCCCGGCGGATCACCGCCTTTCTCGACTACCTGGGCACCCTCCCCCCCGAGACCGTCCGCCAGACCGACCTGCGCGTGTTCGCCGAGCTGTACGCCGCGCTCTGGCTGCTGGTGGACAGCGCGTCGGCCGTCGGCCCGGGGTGGCGCGAGCGCCTGCGGCACCTCTGCGCCGGGCGGCGCCTGCACCGCCGCCGCTACGCCGCGCGCCGCATCGTGGCGGCCGTGGGCTCGCGGCTGGAGCGCGGGCGCGACCGCGCGACGATCGCCGAGGGGCCGAGCTGCCTGATGCCCGGGGCGGTGCGCCCCCCCGCCCCGCCGCGCCTGGACGCGACGCTGGCGCGGGCGATGGCCACGCTGGTCGGCACCCTTTCGCTCGCCTGGGAGGTGAGCGCCGAGCGGGTGCTGGAGGAGCTGGAGCGCGAGCGCGGCAAGTCGCGCGCGCTCCCCGCCCGCCAGCCGGAGCGGACGGGCCCGCGCTCGGCCGCGGACCCCGACGAGGCCGACGACGCGCACTTCGAGGCCGACGGCGTGCTCTCGCTGGACGGCTGGAAGCGCCGCAGGGGCCGCCGCCGGCGCACGCGCGTGGACCAGCGCGGCGGGCGCGGCGCCTACGGCCGGGGCGGACGGGCGGCCTGATCGGAGCACGGAGCTTTCCCGCCGCACCCGCGGCGGGAGGCTGACGGGTCCTTCTGCGCGGGAGGCGGCATGGACTACGTGAAAGTCGAGGGTGCCGGCGTGAGCGGGCTGGAGATGGTGGTGCTGGCGGCGCTCCTGCTGGTCGCGGCGGTGGTGGCCTGGCAGCTCTTCCAGCGCTTCAGCGGGCGCGAGGTGTCGGACGTGAACGCGCTGCGCTTCACCAGGCGCCCCACCGACCCGCCGCCTGACTGAGACCTCGTTTCCGAGGATCGTTCTGGTTCCCCGACCTCAACGGAAGAGCTCACACGGAGTCAACGGAGTCAGCGGAGTTGTTCTCCGTTGACTCCGTTGACTCCGTGTGAGCCAATCGGTTTGGATGACGGGGATCCGGATCGAAGCTCTGCAACGTGGTATGAATCGCCTGCTGTTCGGGATGGAAACGGCAGCGAGCCGGGCGACGGAATCCGTCCCCCGGCTCGCCGTTTATCCCCCAACACTCAGAACCAGCGGCCCATCCCGGAGCGCGGGCGGGGGAAGTCGGCACCGTACTGGGCCTGCTGGCGCTCCCACCCCATCGGCCACCCGCCGCGCCAGGTGCGCGTGCCGCCGGTGGTCTGGTACGGCGCGTGGTACTCGCGCATGTCGCCCACCCGGCCGACGCGGTCGCCGCCGTACGGCGCGTAGTTCACCGGCCGCTCGCCCGGGTGCTGCTCGCGCACGTAGTCCAGGTTGTAGCGCGCCGTCACGCGGTTGGTGAACGGCTCGGCGCCGTACCCGTAGTCCGCGCCGTATCCCCCGCCCGAGCCGCGGTAGTCGCCGCCGTATCCCCCTCCCCGCGCCCCGCGGTAGTCGCCGCCGTACCCGCCCACGAACCGCGTCCGCACGGGGTCGCGCCACTCCGCCGTCTGCCGGAAGCCGCGCAATCCGTAGTCGTATCCCCGGTCGTATCCTCGCATCCTCGCCTCCTGCATCGGGTTCACAGAGGACGTCAGGATGAAGCAATCCGCGTTCCCACCGGGTTGGAAGCACCGGATTGGAAATCCGGGCTTGAACGACACGAAATCCGCCTTCGCGGATTCCCCCGCCTGGGCCCGGGGCGCGACGCGGGCACATCGCACGCGTGCCGGGCTCCACCGCGACGTGCGCCGACGCCCTCCCGATTGGCCGCACGCCGCCGCGATGCCGGGCGAGCAGTCCGCGCAGGCGGACTTCGTGTTGTTGTAGCCCGGATTTCCAATCCGGTTCTTTCCAATCCGGATTTCCAATCCGGTTTTTCCAATCCGGTGTTTCCAATCTTCCAATCCCACACTCCCCACGGTCCCGTCCCTGCATGCGCGGTGTACGAAATCGGCACACGGACGAGCGGGAGACGCGGTGACGAAGCTGAACGAGCTGGCGCGCGAGTACGAGGCGCGGCACTTCCCGCCCACGCGGCGGCTGGACATACAGGGCGAGGGGCCGCAGACGGCGCGCGAGCGGGTGCTGCGCTGGGTGCAGTCGTTCGCGCATGAGCAGCCGGGCGTCGACCTGCTGCTGGTCGTGCAGCGCGGCCGGCACCGCAAGGGACCCGTCCTCCTGGAGGTCGAGAAGCTGCTCGACGAGCTCACCGGCGCGCTGATCGACTGGTGGCAGCCCTTCGCCGAGGGGAGCGTGGCGCTGCGCGTCGCGCGCGACCCGCGGCGCGTTCCCGCCGCGAAGGCGCCCGCCGCCATCGGCGAGGGGCGCACCCCCGAGACCGCGGGCGCGAAGTACCTCTCGCCGCTCGCCGACATCCCCCCCGAGCTTCTCCCGATCGCCACCCGCGCCGCGGAGCTCCGCCGCACCCGCGAGGGGCTGACGGTGGGCGTGGCCGAGGTGGTGCTCGGCGGGATCTGGAACGAGGCGCAGGCGCGCGCCTTCACCGAGAACGTCTCCTGGGAGCAGGCGCTGCGCGAGACGCTGGAGGCCGAGGAGCGCGCCATCTACGACGACGACGGCTTCTGAGCGGAGGGTGGACGAACCCTGTATCCCCGCCTCCCGGGCGGAGACGGAAGCCTTTTCTTTTCCACGGGGTACGGTAGATTGACCCCGGCCCAGGCCGACGAACGCCGCGCGGCGGCCGGTGCGGCCACCCGGCCGCGGCGTGCTCCATCCCCTCCCGATCCCCCGATCTCCACGGTGACCTCCATGAGACGCATGCAGTACGCAGCGGCAGCCGCCGCCGCGTGGGCGCTGCTGGCCACGCCCTCGCACGCGCAGCGCCGCCCCGCCGCCCGGCCCCCCGCCGCGGCCGCGGCCACCACGCCCGGAGTGATCCGGGTGGGGCAGACGGTCACCGGCACGCTGACCGCCCGCGACCCGCGCACCACGGAGAAGGGGCGCTTCCGCGTCTACCGCTTCGACGGGCGGAAGGGGCAGCGGCTGATCGCGACCCTGCGCTCCACCGACTTCGACGCCTTCCTCACCGTGGCGCGCTCGGTGAGCGGGATCACCGACGCCATCGCCACCGACGACGACCGCGGCGGCGGCGAGAAGAACACCGACGCCCGCGTGCGCTTCACCGTTCCCGACGACGGCACCTACCTGCTGGTGGCGCAGTCGCTGTCGGAAGAGGGGGTGGGCGCGTACACGGTGAGCCTGGCCGCCGCGCCCGCCGCCGTGACCGCCGCCCCGCGGCCGATCACGGTGGGGCAGACGGTCTCCGGCCGCCTGGACGAGACCGACGCGGTGCTGGAGGAAGACGACACCTTCTACGACACCTGGCTCTTCACCGGCCGCAAGGGGCAGCGGGTGCAGATCGAGATGAAGGCCGACTCGCTCGACGCCTTCCTCTCGGTGGGGCGGATGGAGGGAACGGAGTTCAACTCCGTGAAGACCGACGACGACGGCGGCGAGGGCACCAACTCGCGGATGACGCTGGTCCTCCCCGACGACGGCCAGTACGTGATCCGCGCCAACGAGGTGGGGACCAAGACCGGCGCCTACACGCTGTCGCTCACCGAGCGCCAGCCGGGGCCCGCCACCGCCACGCCGCACCCGATCGAGCCGAACCAGGAGGTCACCGGCACGCTCGACGACGAGGACCCGAGCGGCGAAGACGGCTCCTTCTACGACTACTGGACCTACCAGGGCCGCGCGGGCGAGCACCTGCGCATCACCATGACCTCCGAGGCGTTCGACGCCTTCGTGTCGATCGGCACCGTCGACGGCAACAGCTACAACGAGCTCGCCGCCAACGACGACGACCCCGCCAACGGCACCAACTCGCTGCTGGAGTTCACCCTCCCCAACGACGGCGTCTACGTGATCCGCGCCAAGGCGCTCTCGGGCGAGAGCACGGGCGGGTACAAGCTCAAGGTCGAGAAGCTCTGAACGGCCGCGCGGCGCAACTGGCCGGGTGGACGAGCGGGGGATGGCGATGGTGCCATCCCCCGCCTCTCGTTCGGTGGCGGGAGGGGTCGGATCGCAGGGGGAAGATTCGGTGCGTCCGCCTTTCACCCCGGGTTGAAACCCGGGGCTGCAACGGCACGAAGTCCGCCTTCGCGGACTGCACGTCGCCCCCTGCGCGACCATTCGGCCTGCCGCAGCCGCGATTCCGGCGGGCGCGGTGGTGTCTCGAGATCGAAGCCTCGGCAGCGAGTCCGCGAAGGCGGACTTCGGGCCGTTGTTGCCGCCTTCATTCGCCGGGTCACCGGGATTGCGCCGGGCCGGGCCGCGGGCGTATCCTCACCCTCGAATCGCATCTCCTTCCACCGCCTGCCGTTGGCTCCATGAAGCGCTTCGCCGCGTTCGATCCCCCCGAGTACCTGGACTGGAGCGCGGACCCGGAGCTGCTGCGCGAGTACCGCGCGCGCATCGACGCCGACCCGGAGCGCGCGGCGGTGGTGCGGGCGCTCCCGGAAGAGGCGCTGCTGGCCATCTACCGCGGGCTGCTGCGCAACCGGCTGCACGACGTGGCGCTCAAGCGCTGGGTGAAGGGCGGGGTGATCAGCAAGGCCTGGCTCGGGGTGGGCGAAGAGGCGGCGACCATCGGCCCGGTGCACGCGCTGCGCCGCTCCGGCCCGGGGCACGACGTGGTGGCGCCGATGATCCGCAACGCCGGCGCCTGCCACGAGATGGGGATGCCGATCGCCGAGATCTTCCGCACCTACCTGGGCACCGGCGACGGCCCCAGCGGCGGGCGCGACCTGCACGTCGGCGACCTGGCGTACGGCGTCCTCCCCCCCGTCTCCCCCATCGGCGACATCCCGCCGGTGATCACCGGGATCGCGCTCTCCTTCCTGCAGCGCGGCGAAGACCGGGTGGCGATGACCTGGATCGGCGACGGCTCCACCAAGCACGCCGGCATCCACGAGGCCATCAACTTCGCCGGGGTGCGGCGGCTCCCGGCGATCTTCGTCATCCAGAACAACCAGGTGGCGCTGGGCACCCGCGTCTCGGTGCACTCCGCCGGCTCCTTCGACGACTGGCCGGCGATGTACGGGGTGGCCGGCGGGCGCTTCGACGGCAACCACGTGCTCGACGCCTTCGCGGCCGCGCGGCTGGCGGCGGACCGCGCGCGCGCCGGCGAGGGCGCCACGCTGCTGGTGACCGACACCTTCCGCATGGGCGGCCACGCCACCCACGACGAGCGCGAGGCGCGCAGCCTGTTCGAGCCGGAGACCTTCGTGCAGTGGGGGCGGCGCGACCCGGTGGGGATGTACGAGGCGTGGCTGGAGGGCGAGGGGATCGCGCGCGCCGCGCTGGAATCCATCGAAGCCGAGGTCGCCGCCGAGGTCGACGCCGCCGCCGAGGAGGCGCTGAAGAGCCGCGACGCCGCGATGCCGCAGGGCGACACCGCCGAGCGCGGCGTCTACGCCGCCGCCTGACGCCCGACCCTCACGCGGACTGTCGAGCCACGCGACCCCAACGGACGTCATCCTGAGGCCCGGCCTCGAGGATTCGTCGTTCGAGGAAGTGCCCGCAGGCCGAAGGATCCATAGCCGCGGCACCAACAGAGCCGGTGACCACCACCGCCAATCCGAACTGCGAGTGGGAGACGAGATGAAGCTCAAGCCGGTGAAGCAGGGCACCCGCCCGAACCTGCGCGACGCGGACGCGGCGCCCCCGGACGGGCACCCCGACCACGAGGTGCTGGAGCGGCGCATGGCGGGCCTCTCGCGCCAGCTCACCTCGCTGCAGGCCCAGCTCTACGCCGAGGCGAAGCGCTCGCTGCTGGTGGTGTTCCAGGCGCGCGACGCGGGCGGGAAGGACGGGGCGATCAAGCGCGTGTTCGGCCCGCTGAACCCGCAGGGCTCGTACGTGGCCTCGTTCCGCGCGCCCACGCCGGACGAGCTGGCGCACGACTACCTCTGGCGGGTGCACAGCGTGGTGCCGGAGAAGGGGTACATCGGGATCTTCAACCGCTCGCACTACGAAGACGTGCTGGTGCCGCGGGTGGAGAAGCTGGTGCCGCCGAAGGTGTGGAAGAAGCGCTACCGGCAGATCAACGACTTCGAGCGGATGCTGGCGGAGAACGGGGTGACGATCCTCAAGTTCTTCCTGCACGTGTCGAAGGACGAGCAGAAGAAGCGCTTCCTGGAGCGCATCGACGACCCGGCGAAGAACTGGAAGTTCCGCGAGGGCGACATCGCCGCGCGGGAGAAGTGGGACGACTACCAGCGCGCCTACTCGGCGATGATGCGGCGCTGCAGCACGCCCTGGGCCCCCTGGTTCGTGGTCCCCGCCGACGACAAGCGGCTGCGCGACTACCTGATCTCGCGCACGGTGGTGCGCGCGCTGCGCCGCATGAAGCCCGAGTTCCCCGCCACCGAGGGCGACCTCCTCGCCTGGCGCGACCGCATCGTGTAAAGACCTCGTCTCACGCAGAGACACAGAGGCGCAGAGGCGCAGAGGCGCAGAGACACAGAGGCGCAGAGACACAGAGGCGCAGAGACACAGAGGCGCAGAGACACAGAGGCGCAGAGACACAGAGGCGCAGAGACACAGAGAGACGCATCCGCAGGCTCCCCGGGTTAGAAACCCGGGGCTGAAAAGGCACGAAGTCCGCCTTCGCGGACTGCGCCCTCGGCAATCGTGAATCTCCCGATCGTTTTTCTACTGCGTCCGCGGCGCCGTAACGGGCCGCCAGAACCAGAGCAGGATGCGAGCAGTCCGCGAAGGCGGACTTCGTGCTGTTCCAGCCTGGGGTTTCCAACCCCGGGTGGCACCGCGGCCACACGAAAGCGGGGGATGGCACTGATGCCGTCCCCCGCTCTCTGCGCCTCTCTGTTCCTCTGCGCCTCGGGGCGCAGCCCCCTTAGAACACGCTGACGCTCAGGTACTTGCGCGGGTTGGCGCGGATGTCGGTGGTGAGCTGGTTCAGGTTGGCGACGGCGCTGTTCAGGTTGGTGTAGAGCGCGTCGTCCTTGCTGAGCTTGCCCAGCGTCCCCTCGCCCCGCTCCATCCGCCCGGTCACCACGGCCAGCGAAGCGCTCGCCGCCTGGAGCTGCCCCGTGGCCGCGTCGAGCCGGGCCGTGAGGCTGTCGGTGCGCGCGATGGCGCGCACCAGCTCGGGGCGGGTGGTGGCGTTCTCCACCCCGGCGGCGCTGCGCCGCAGGGAGGCGGAGAGCGCCGCGAGCTGCACCCGCTGGTCGGCGGCCAGCGCGGAGAGCGCGGCCAGCATCTCCTGCAGCTCGCGGGTGCTGGCGTGCACCGAGCCGATCGTCTCCTGCGAGAGGAGGAGGTTGGCGCGCGTGAGCAGGGTATCGGCCTTGCCCCCCACCGTCTTCGCCGTCCCCGCCAGCTCCTCCGCGGTTCCCGAGAGGCCGGCGTCCTGGTCGGCGCTGCGCAGCTCGTCGCCGCCTCGCGCGATCTGCGGCGAGCGGCCCGGGAGCACCTCGGCCACCATCTCGCCCAGCAGCCCCTTCGCGGTCAGCCGCACCCGCGAGTCTTTGGGGAAGGTGTACGCCCCCTCCACCTCCATGCTCATCTTCACCCCGCCCGGCACCAGCTTCAGGTCCGCGATGCGGCCGATGTTCACGCCGGTGAGCTGCACCGGATCCCGCAGGCGGATGCCGCCGGCGTCCTTCACCACCGTGGACACCACGTAGCGGTTGCGGAAGGTGCCCGGGTCGGTGAGGATGAAGAGCGCGGCCAGCACCGCCAGGATGCCGGCGAGTACGAAGATCCCCACCTGCACCTCGCGGCGCGGGGACCGGGTGGGCTGCACGGTTGCCATCGGTCAGGTCCGTTCGTTGTGGGCGGCCGCGGCCGGCCCGAGGTCGTCGTTCGGGATCACAGCGCCGCCATCTCGTCGTCGGGCACGTCGCGCTCGATGAAGGCGCGCACCAGCTGGTCGTCGCTGGCGCGGAACTCGTCGCTGGTGCCCACGAAGCGGATGCGGCCGTGGTCCAGCAGCGCCACGCGGTCGGAGATCGGCAGCGCGCCCTCGATGTCGTGGGTGACGATGATGCTGGTGACCCCCAGCTCGCCCGCGAGCTGCGCGATCAGGCGGTGCACCACGGTGCCGTTCACGGGATCGAGCCCGGTGACCGGCTCGTCGTAGAGCAGGATCTCGGGCTCGCCCACGATGGCGCGCGCGATCCCCACCCGCTTGCGCATCCCGCCCGAGAGCTCGCTGGGGAGCTTCTTCAGCACCTTCTCGGGGTCCAGGTTCACGTGGTCGAGCGAGCGGGCGACGCGGCGCAGCACCTCCTGCTCGCCCCACTCCTTCATCTCTTCGTCGGTGAGCCCCTGGGCCACGTTCTCGTAGACGGTCATGGAGTCGAAGAGGGCGGCGTTCTGGAAGACGTACCCCACCTTCTTGCGCACCTCGCGCACCGCCTTGCGGCCGCCGTGGAAGACGGAGATCCCCTCCACGACCACGTCGCCGCGGTCGGGAACGATCAGCCCGATGGTGGTCTTCAGCAGCACGCTCTTGCCGGTGCCGGAGTGCCCCACCACCGAGATGGTCTCGCCGCGCCCCACGCTCAGGTCGACCCCCGCCAGCACCGGCTGGTCGAAGGCCTTCCACACGTCGCGGTACACCACCATCGGTTCGCCCACGGTGGGCTCGAGCGTCATATAACCTCGGAAAAGAAAGTGCTAAGTGCCAAGTGCCAAGTGCCAAGTGCTGAGTGCCTAGTGCTGGGACTCCAGTGTGCGTTCGACTTCGGTGCGCGCTGGGCCCTGCCTTCCGTGTCGATGCCTCGGCCGCGAGTCCGCGAAGGCGGACTTCGGGCCGTTGTTGCCGCGGTTTCAACCGCCCGTCCCGAGCCCGGTCAAACCGCCCCAGTGCTTCGTACGTCCTTCAGCACTTAGCACTTAGCACTTAGCACTGCCGTCAATTCAACAGCAGCGGCGGGAACAGCGCGTCGATGACCAGCACCGTGAGTGTCATCAGCACCACCGCGCTGGTGGTGGACTTGCCCACGCCCTCCGCGCCGCCGCGGGTGGAGAGGCCCATGTGGCTCGCCACCAGCGGGATCACGAAGCCGAAGGCGACCGCCTTCAGCTCGCTGTACAGCATGTCCCAGTTGTGCCAGTAGAGCCCCGCGCCGTAGCGGAACGCCGGGATCCCCAGGTGCACCGTGGCCTGCGCGGCCACCATCCCGCTCACCACCCCGGCCAGGTTGCAGATCGCCACCAGCACCGGCACCACGATCACCCCCGCCACGATGCGCGGCGCCACCAGCGTCCGCACCGGGTCGCGGCCCAGCGAGTACAGCGCGTCGATCTGCTCCGACACCTGCATGGTCCCCAACTCGGCGGTGATGCGCGCGCCCACCCGGCCGATCAGCACGATCGCCGTCATCACCGGGCCCAGCTCCAGGATGATGGAGCTCGCCACCACGCTCCCCAGGATGTAGAGGGGGATGCCGCCGGTGAACTGGTAGCCGCCCTGCTGCGAGGTCACGATCCCCCCCAGCATCCCCGTCACCATCACGATGGGGATGGAGCCGATCCCCATCCAGTACATCTGCCGGGCCACGTCGCGCAGGGCGATGCGGCCGGTGAACAGGTAGCCCAGGGTGCGCCACACCAGCGTGGCCATGTCGCCCGCGTGCGCGGCGAAGTGCTCGGACCCGCGCCCCACCCCCGCGAGCACGTTGCTCACCACGCGCCCCGGCGAGAACCCCGGCTCGTCCGCCACCACCCCTTCCTCCGTCATCGTCGCCATCAATGCCTTTCGGCGGATGAAAAAGCCCGGCCGCTCCCTGCTCGTCGGGCCGGGTGCGCCCCTTACCCCGGCGGCCCGGCCCGGTTCGCGAACCACGTGCCCACGCTGGCGCGGAAACTAGTGTCTGGACGCGGAAGAATCCACAGAAACGAAAAGCAAGGGTCTCACACGGAGTCAACGGAGTCAACGGAGAACAGAGAAACAAGCTCTTTCTCCGCTGACTCCGTTGACTCCGTGTGAGGCCATTCCGTTTCTGGTCAGTCCGCCGACTGGTAGTCGCGCTCCAGGGCGGCGGCCGGCACCTTGTGCTCGCGCGGGGCGTGCTTCGCTTCCGGCGCCTCCCCCTTGCCGCGGCGGAAGCGGTCGAACAGCCACTCCCGGGTGTCGGCCAGGATCTCGTACACGGTGGGGATCACCAGCAGCGTGAGCAGCGTCGACGCGATCACCCCGCCGATCACCGCCACCCCCAGCGGGGCGCGGAACTGCGAGCCCTCGCCGCGCCCCAGCGCGATCGGCGTCATCCCCGCCACCAGCGCGAAGGTGGTCATCAGGATCGGGCGCAGGCGGATGGCGCCCGCCTCGATCAGGCTCTCGCGCAGCGGCGTCCCCCGCTCGTGCGCCCACTTGGCGAAGTCGATCAGCAGGATCGCGTTCTTCGCCACGATCCCCGCCAGCAGGATCACCCCGATCAGCGACATCAGGTTGAGCGTGTTGCCGCTCAGCCAGAGCCCCAGCATCACCCCGATCAGCGAGAGCGGGAGCGAGCAGAGGATGGCCAGCGGGTCCAGGAAGGAACCGAACTGCACCACCAGGATCAGGTACATCAGCATCACCGCCACGCCAAGGGCGAAGAAGATGCGTCCGAACACCTCCTGCTGGTCCTGCGTCTGCCCGCCCTGGGTCACCTCGTAGCCGGCCGGGATGCGCACGTGCTCGGCGATGCGCTGCTTGATCCCCGCCACCACCTCGGTGAGCGGCGCCCCCTGCGTGTTCGCCTGCACCGTGATCACGCGGTCGCGGTCCAGGTGGTCGATCTGCGCCGGGCCCAGCCCCTGCCGCACCTCGGCCACCTGCCCCAGCGGGATGGTGGAGGTGCCCTGCGGGCCCTGCAGCACCAGCGGCATCGAGGCCAGGTCGGCCGCGCGCCGCCGCGCCTCGGGGGTCAGCCGCACCTGCACGTTGCGGGTCTCGCCGCTGGGGTCCACCCAGTCGCCCGCGTCGATCCCGGCGAAGGCCGGGCGCAGCGCCTGCGCCACCTGCCCGGCGCTCACCCCCAGCGACCCCGCCAGCCCGCGGTTCAGCTCCACCTCGAGCTCCGGCTTCTGCCCCTTGGTGGAGAGGTCCACGTCCACCGCGCCGGGCACCTGCTTCACCTCGCTCATCACCTGGTCGGCCAGGCGGTTGAGCGTGGCGATGTCGGGGCCGCGCAGCTGGATCTGGATCTGCTTCTGCGGCCCGAACCCGCCGGTGGAGAGCGAGGCGGTGACGCCGCCCACGTGCGCCGCCTGCGCGCGCACCTCGGCGGCCAGCGCCTCCTGCCCGCGGTCGCGCTCGGCCTTGGGGATCAGGCGCACGTAGATGTCGCCCTGGTTCACCGTGCCCTGCTGCCCGCCCACCGTGCTGTAGGTGTACGCCACCTCGGGGTGCGTGCGGGCCACCCGCGCCACCTCCTCGGCCTTCTGCTGCGTGTAGTCGATGTTCGACCCCGAGGGGGTGTCGATGTGCACGATGAACTCCGAGCGGTCGTCGGCCGGGAAGAACTCGCCCCCCAGCCTGGCGAACGCCGGCGCCATCCCCCCGGCCACGAACATCCCCACGATCCCCCCGACGGTGACCAACGCCTTCACCGCCTTGGGGGCGCGCGTGGCGGCCAGGAAGACCGCCAGCGCCACCCCGATCCCCAGCACCAGTCCGAAGGCGATCAGCCCCTTCACCGGGAGCATCAGCGCCCCGATGAAGCTCGCCATGGAGAGCACCACCATCGACGCGCGGTGGTCCAGCGCCCAGGCGATCACCCCCTTGTACTGCTCCGCCCGCCGCTCGAACCAGGCGTTGAAGTGGTCCAGCGCCCGCCCGACCGGCCCCTTCTCGTGGTGCTCGAGGTGCGGGTCGGGCCAGTACGCCGAGAGCATGGGGTCCAGCGAGAAGCTCACGAAGAGCGACACCAGCACGGAGCAGGCGATGGTGAGCGCGAAGGGCGCGAACCACTGCTGCGCCAGCCCGCCCATGAAGGCGATGGGCACGAACACGCAGACGATGGAGAAGGTGGTCGCGGCCACCGCCAGCCCGATCTCGTCGGTCCCCTCCATCGCCGCGGTGTAGTGGTCCTTCCCCATCTCCACGTGCCGCACGATGTTCTCGCGCACCACGATGGCGTCGTCGATCAGGATGCCGATGGCCAGCGAGAGCCCCAGCAGCGACATGGTGTTCAGCGTGAAGCCGAAGGCCCACACCGCCACGAACGAGGCCAGCACCGAGATCGGCAGCGCCACCCCGGTGATCACCGTGGAGCGCCAGGAGTTCAGGAAGAGGAAGACCACCAGCACCGTGAGCAGCGCGCCCTCGAAGAGCGTCTCCTGCACGTTGCGCACGGAGCGGGTCACCCGGTCGCCGGAGTTCTTCACCACGTCGAGCTTGGCCCCCGCGGGGAGGTTGGGCTCGATCTTCCGCACCGCCGCCAGCACCGCGCTCGCCACCTGGGTGGTGGAGTAGCCGGTGCTCTTGATGATGTCGATCCCCACCGCCGGCTTGCCGTTGAAGAGCGCCAGCGAGGTCGGCTCCTCCGTCCCGTCGCGCACGGTGGCCACGTCGCCCAGGCGGACCACGGCGCCGCCGGGCTGCGTGGTGACCACGAGCTGGCGGAAGCTCTCGGGGTCGGGAAGGCGCCCCTGCAGCCGGATGGAGCGCTCGTCCCAGGTGCCGGTGAGCTTCCCCACCGGCGCGGCCAGGTTCTGCGACTGCAGCGCCGCCACCACCTGCGGCACCCCCACCCCCGCCGCCTGCATGCGGGTGGGGTCGATCAGCACGGAGAGCTCGCGGGTGATCCCGCCCTGCACGTTCACCTGCGCCACCCCCTCCACCGCCCGCAGCTCGCGGGTGAGGCCGGGGTCGGCGATGCGGGTGAGCTCGGCCGAGCCCAGCGAGGCCGAGGAGAGGGTGAGGGAGACGATCGGCTGCGAGTTCGGGTCGAACCGGCTGAGGATCGGCTCCTTCATCTCCTGCGGGAGCTCGTTGCGGATCTGCGAGATCTGGTCGCGGATGTCCTGCGTGGCCTGCTGCAGGTCTTTCCCGAACACGAACTGCACGATCAGCACGGCGTAGCCGTCGTAGCTCTGGCTGGTGACCTGGTCGACCCCGCTGATCCCGCCGATGGCCTCCTCCAGCCGGTCCACCACCTCGCGCTCCACCGTCTCGGGACTGGCGCCGGGATAGGGGACGGAGACGGCGACCACCGGGGGCGACACCTCGGGGTACTCGTCGGTCTTCAGGTTCAGCAGCGCGAAGATGCCGAACACCACCAGGGCCAGCATGGTCACCACGGTGACCACGGGCCGCTTGATCGCGAAATCGGAGATGAACATCGCTTCTCTCCTCTTACGGCCGCGGGGCCGCGGAAATGCGCACCGGCGTTCCCGGCGCGGTGCCGATGGCCGGGCCCACCAGCAGGGTGTCGCCGGCGGCGATCCCGCCGGTGACCTCCACCCGCTCGCTCTCGGGGTCGTGCAGCCCCAGCTGCACGGGCACCCGCTCCACCTTCCCGGCGCGCAGCCGCAGCACCCCGGCGGTCACCCCGCGCTCGTCCACGGCGCTGGAGGGAACCATGATCCCCTGCCGCACCACGCTCTCCACCCGTCCCTCGGCGAAGAGCCCCGCCACCAGCGTGCCCTCGGCGTTGGGAATGGTGACCATCACCGGCACCTGCCGCGTGGCCGGGTCGGCCGCGGGGGAGATGCGCTGCACGGTGCCGTTGAAGGTGCGCCCGGGGTAGCCGTTCACCGTGAAGCGCACGGTGGAGCCCAGGCGCAGCGCCCCCAGCTGGTCGGCGGGCACGTTGGCCTGCAGCCGCATGCTGTGCGGGTCCACCACGGTGAAGAGCGCCGCCCCCGTCTGCACCACGTCGCCGGCGTTCACCGGGCGCAGGCTGACCACGCCGGCGATGGGCGAGCGCACCGCGGTGTTGCCGAGCTGCTTCTGCGCGCTGGCCTGCTGACTGCGCGCGCCGGCCGCCTGGGCCTGCGCCTGGCTGAGCTGCGCGCGCGCCGTCTCCAGGTCGCGGTCGCTCATCGCCCCGGCCTGGTTGAGCGTCTGCGCGCGCTCGTAGTTGCGGCGCGCCACCTCGAGCGACGTCTGCGCGCTGGCCACGCCGGTGCGCGCCGAGGTGGCCGCGTCGACCAGCGCGCTGGCGTCGATGCGCGCCAGCGGCTGCCCCGCCCGCACCGCCTGCCCCTGCTCGGCGTACACCTCCATCACCTGCCCGGCCACCTGCGCGCGCACCTGCGCCTCGCGCTCGGCCGAGAGGGTGCCGGAGAGCTGCGGCCCGGTGCGGATCTCCTCGCTCTGCGCCACCACCACGGCCTCGGGCCCCAGCGTCACCCCCTCGGGCCCCTTCTGCGGGGCGGCGTCGCCCTCCTTGTTGCACGCCGCGATCACCAGCAGGGCGGCGCCGGCCATGGCCGTCCGCCCGATCTTCGCTCCCCTCGTCATGGCACTCCCCCCGTCGTGCTGAAGGCGTTCGCGGCCTGCTGCGGCTGCGTCTGCTGCTGCTGAGGCTGGGTCTGCTGCGGTTGCTGCTGCGTCTGCGTCTGCTGCTGCGTGCTCCCGGCCTGCCCCACGCTCAGCGGCAGGTCGGGGAGGAGCGCCACCCGCACCTGCGCGATCTGCAGGTCGCGCGCGGCCTGGGCGCGGTTGGCCTGCGCCTGCTGCAGCAGGATGCGCGAGTCGGTGAGCTCCGTCTGCGTCGAGAGCCCCTCGCGGAAGCGGATCTCGGCGATCTGGTAGGCGCGGGTGGCCTGCTCCACCGTTCCCGCGCTGGCCTGCCACTGCGCGCGCGCCGCGTCCAGCTGCAGCACCGCGGTGCGCGTGTCGAACTCGGCGAGCGAGCGGGTCTGCTCGAAGAGCGCCCGCGACTCGAGCAGCGAGGCCTCGGCCACCATCTGGTCGCCGCGGATGCGCCCGCCGGTGAAGACGGGAATGCTGAGCTGCGCGCCCACCGTCCAGTTCGTGGCGAAGTCGCCCCAGGCGGGGAGCGCCCCCCCGGGGTAGGCCACCCGTCCCCAGTTGGAGACCAGGCTCACCGTGGGAAGGCGCTGCGCCCGCGCCACCTTCACCTGCGCCTCCTGGGTGGCGATGGCCTCGCGCGCCTGCCGCACCGGGGCGCGGTTCAGCACCACGGTGTCGCCCAGCAGGTTGGGGTTGCTGGCGAAGCGCGCCACCGGCACCGGGGCCGCGTCGTTCAGCGGAGTGGTGAGGGTGAGCGGCTGGTCCGCCGGCACGGAGAGGAGGAGGCGCAGCCGGGTGTACGCGAGCTCGCGGTCGGCGCGGCGCTGGATCAGCACCGGGCGCTGGTTGTCGCGGGTGACCTGCGCGCGCAGCAGCTCGAACTCGGGCTGGTTCCCCACCTGCCTGGCCAGCGTGGTGAGCCGCAGCGTCTCCTCGGCCTGCGCCAGGGTGGACTCGGCGATCTGCACCAGGCGGTCGGAGAGGATGGCGGTGTAGTACGCCTGCGCCACGTCGAGCGCGAGCTGCGCGCGGGTGGAGGCGAGCTGGATGTCGGCGCGGCGGCGTGCCGCGGTGGCCGCGTCGACCTGCGCGGCGATGCGCCCGCCCGCGAACAGGTTCTGCGAGAAGTTGAGCCCCAGGTTCCAGGTGTTCCGGTTCCCGAACGGCAGGCTGCCGAGCGACGAGAACGGGTTGCTGTTGGCCGCGCAGTCCACCGCGTGCTCCAGCGAGTCCAGCCGCTGCTCCACGGGGAGCGCCGGGTTGGGCGTGAAGCGCCCGCAGTTGGTGGGCCCCGTGGTGGTGGTGGTGTCGGACGACCCGCTGGAGAGCGAGGAGAACTGCGACGCCAGCGCGCGGCTGTACGACGCGGTGGCGGCGAGTTGCGGGTAGCGCTGGCTGACGGCCTGCAGCCGCTGCCCCTGCGCGCGCATCACCCCCGCCTCGGCGATCGCGATCTGGTCGCTCTTCGCCTCGGCGAGCGTCAGCGCCTCGTCGAGCGAGAGCGGCCGGGCGCCCGCCGGTGCGGCGGCGGGTGCGGCCGCGGGCATCGCGAGGGGGGGCGGAGGCGGCGGCACCGGCCGCGCGGCCGGGGTGGTCTGCGCGGCCAGGGGCGCCGCCGCCAGCAGGGCGGCGAAGAGGGCCCCGGCCGCGCGGCGCGGAGCGAATGGTCCAGGCATATCCATCACTGTTCTGAAAGGCTTGTCGCGGCCGCCGGTCAGGCGGCGTGCTCGGCCGGGTCCGCCGCCGCGGCGGCGCGCATCCCGCGCCAGGTGTCCATCAGCGCGTCGACCTCGCGGATGAGGAGGCCGTGGAACTCTTCGGCCTCGCGCAGGCGCCGCTTCCCCTCCGCGAACTGCGGCGGGAGCGCCGGCTCCACCTCGGCGAACACCTTCACCATGTCGCGCCAGCGGCTCTGGGCGACGCGCATCATGTGCTCCCACGGGTCGTCGCGCACCCGGTAGAAGTCGCGCCGGTCGCCGAGCGAGCTGACCTGCTCGATCATCCCGAACTGCTCCAGCATCCGGCAGTTGGTGCTCACGCCGGCCTTGCTGGCCTGGAGCTTCTCCGCGAGCTCGTCGAGCGAGTAGGGGCGCCCGCCCACCAGCAGCAGGCCGAAGATGCGCCCCGCGCTGCGGGCCATCCCCTCCTTCTCGCAGATCAGCCCCATCCGCTCCACGAACTGCTGCACCGCTTCGTCCAATGGTCCTTCTCCTGTCAGGAATCTCTCTAGCGCGACCCAACAGTAAAGACCGAGAATCGTTCAGTCAATACTGAACGATCGAAAACATCTGAGATGATTGAATCTTCCATCTTCTAAACCGTTAATCGACAAAAAGATCGGCCGATGGCAGGAAACGCCAGTTTGTCATCAACTCTGACAAATGCCGCGCCGCGTCTCCGCGTCCTCCGCCTCTACGCGGGTGTGCCCTTCGCCGTTTCATCGCGTTTCTGATGTGACCTCCTCTGTGATGCCGCTTCTGTCGATTGCATGTGCATTCGACGAACGGATTGGACTCACACGGAGTCAACGGAGTCAACGGAGAACCGACTCCGCTGACTCCGTTGACTCCGTGTGAGAACCTTCCGTGCTGGTATCTACGAATGCACAGTCATCGTCGGATCTGAGATGAGATCTTCGTTTCGATCTTCCCAGGAATGCACAAACCATCGGCTGAACCGAAATCAGGCCGGGACTGCGCGGCGCGGCAGGCGCAGCCGGAAGGTGCTCCCCTCGCCGGGCACGGAGTCGACCTCGAGGCGCCCCCCGAGGAGCCGCGCGAGGCGCTGCGAGATCGGCAGCCCCAGCCCGGTGCCCCCCGCGTTGGCGTTGGGGAGCTGGATGAACTCCTCGAAGATCCGCCCCAGCGCGTCGGCGGGGATCCCCACCCCCTGGTCCGCGACGGCGATGGCGACCTCGTCTTCCGTCGCGGTGCAGGTGACCTCGACCGGCCGCCCGCGGCCGAACTTGAGCGCGTTGGAGATCAGGTTCAGCAGGATCTGCTGCACCCGCCGCGGGTCGGTGACGATGTCGATCCCCGCCGCCTCGCGCCCCTCCAGCCGCAGCTCGCTGCCGTGCTCGTCGGCCAGCGGCTGCAGGGTGGCGAAGAGGTCCTGCACCAGCGCCACCAGGGGGACGGGCTCCCACACCAGCTCCATCTTCCCGGCCTCGATCTTGGAGAGGTCGAGCACGTCGTTCACCAGGTGCAGCAGGTGGCGGGCGGCGCGCTGCCCGCGCTCCACGCTGGTCTGCTGCTGCGGGGTGAGCTCGCCGTACACGCCGGCCAGGAGCAGGTCGTTGTAGCCCAGCACGGCGTTGATGGGGGTGCGCAGCTCGTGGCTCATGGCCGCGTAGAAGCGGCTGCGCGCGGTCACCGCCCGCTCGCGCTCCTCCTCCGCGCGCTTGGCGTCGGTCACGTCGATGATGGTGCCGGTGAAGCGCACCGCCTCGCGCGCCCCGTCGCGCTCGCGGAAGAACGCCCGCCCGCGCGCCTGCGCCCAGCGCACCACGCCGCTGGGCTGCACCAGCCGGTACTCCAGCTCGAACTCGCCGGTGCCGGCGGGGTCCAGCGCGCGCGCCACCGCCGCGTCGAGACGGTCCCGGTCCTCCCCGTAGAGGCGGTCGAGGAGGTCCAGCGGCTCGTCGGGGCCCAGGCCGAAGATCTGGCGGCAGCGCGCGTCGCAGGCGAGCGCGTTCGAGACCGGGTCCCAGTCCCAGGTGCCGATGTCGGCGGACTCGAGGGCGAGGCGCAGCCGCTCCTCCAGCTGCTCCACGGCCTGGCGGGCGCGCACCTGCGCCGTCACCTCCACCGCGTGCACCAGCACGCCGCGCACCTCGCCCTCGGCGCCCCGGACGGGCTGGTAGGCGAAGTTGAAGAAGCCCTCCTCGGGCACCCCGGCGCCGCGGTCGATCAGCACCCGCCTCTCCGCGCCGGCGATGGTCTCACCGGTGGCGTAGACGCGGTCGAGGAGCTCGAAGAGCCCCTGCCCCTCCACCTCGGGGAGGGCCTCGCGCACCGGCATCCCCTCCAGCGTGCGTCCGCCCGCAAGGGTGCGGTAGGCGTCGTTGGCGAGCTCCACGTGGTGCTCGGGGCCGCGCAGCACCAGGATCAGCGCGGGGGCCTGGGTGAACACCTCGCGCAGCCGCGCGCGCTCGGCGCCGACCTCCAGGATCAGGCGGTCGCGCTCGGCCTCGGCGCGCTTCTGCTCCTCGATGTCGGTGCAGGTGCCGAACCAGCGGACGACGGCGCCCGCGGCGTCGCGCTGGGCGAGCGCCTGCCCCAGGAACCAGCGGTACTCGCCGTCGTGGCGGCGGAAGCGGTACTCGATGGAGTAGGGCTCGCCGCTCTCCAGCGACTCGCGCCAGCGGGCGAAGGCGCGCGCGCGGTCGTCGGGGTGGAGCACGCGGCTCCAGCCGTCGCCGCGCGTCTCCTCGAAGGTGAGGCCGGTGTACTCGTACCAGCGCCGGTTGTAGTACTCGTGGTACCCGTCGGGGCGCGTGGTCCATACCATCTGGGGGATGCTGTCGAGCGCGAAGCGGAGCTGCTCCTCGCCGCGGCGGAGCGCCTGCTCGGCCAGCCTGCGGTCGGTGACGTCGGTGTGCGCCCCCACCCACTCGCGCACCACCCCGGTCTCGTCCACCAGGGGGAGGGCGCGCGCCTGCATCCACCGGTACTCGCCGTCGCTGCGGCGCACGCGGTGCTCCACCGCGAACGGCGCTCCCGCGGTGCGCGCGCGGCGCCAGGCGCTCAGGGTGCGCGCGCGGTCGTGGGGGTGGATGGCCTCGATCCATCCGCTTCCGCGCAGCTCCTCGAAGCTCTGCCCGGTGAAGGCGGTCCACTCCGGTTGCGGCGCCGTGAACTCGCCGACGGGCGGCGTGCTCCAGGCGAACGAGGCGGCGCCCTCCGCGTGCGCGCGGTAGAGCGCCTCGCTCTCGTGCAGCGGATCGGCGCCGCCGCCCGCGGGCACGGCGACGGCTCCGCCTGCTCCCGGATCGATTTCCATTCAGGCTCGGTCAACTGGACGAGGACGGCGGACGCGGTGGCTGTTGCAAGGATCGTGCGGCCAACCTGTATCCGAACCCACGCTTTGAACGACGTCTCAGACAGAAACGCAGAGGCGCGGAGAGGCGCCTTGGCTGGAGATGCCGAAAGGGCGGGCGCCAGGGGTAAACGACGTTCGCGTCATAGCGCGCGATGACCGGTGGATGACCGGTCACTCGTACCCCATCCCCAGCTCCTGCGCCTGCTGGACGAGCTCGTTGAAAGCCGCGTCCGCATCGGCATCCATGCGCGCCTTGTACTCCAGCACGTCCGAGAGCCGGACGCGCCGGTGCGTCCCCGTCTTCTTGAACGGCATCTTCCCCGACTCGAGCAGCTTGATGAGGTGCGGCCGCGAGACGTTCAGGACGTCCGCGGCCGTCTGCGTCGAGACCTCCCGTCCGAGCGGAGCGAGCGCGACCGCATGCCCCAGCGCCAGCTCCTCCAGGATCATCTCCAGCAGCTGGAACGCGATTTCGGGGATGACGGCACCTTCCGATTCACGCTCGCCTTCGACCGTCACCGTGACCGCTCGCTTGAGACCCTTCAGCCGCCGGAGCTTCGACGAGCTCGCGCGCGCGAGATGCACGTCCGCTGCACTGGGATGCACAGGGACCATCAACGCATCAGCCGCACTCCTCATTTCTCCTCGCTTGAAAATCAGCTAACAGACATCGAGAGAAAACAATAAAGCATAATCGAAATATTCGCAACGATCTTCAGAACTCCCTGCTGCTTCGGTTGAGATATTACTGACCGATTTCGAGCTCTGATCACGCGCCAATACCACGCGCCGCCGCATACCGATGTTGCGCAGGTGGGACGGCTTTGCCTCAAAATAGAGACCCCAGCGTCGCAGATAGGCCCACCAGACTATATCTGATTAGCTTACCTTTAACGTCTAAATTACTATCTACATGATGGATACGAAGACGTTCGTGCGATGCACGTTTCTGGGCATCTTACCTGCCGTCTGCTAGTGTACTCGTGCGGCTGGCACTCTCCATCCGCTCTATTCGTGCCCTCGTGACCTGGAGGATCTCCGATGAGACTTCGCGCCCTCGTGCTCGCCTTCGGCGCCGCCGCCTCGCTGGCAGCGTGCGGCCGGAGCGACCAGCCGGTCACCGGTGCCATCCCTGACGGGCCCCGGATGGCCCCGGCGGCGCCCGCGCCGGTCTGCGTGCAGTTCAACGTGCCGCCGCTGGGCGCGCTGTTCGGGTCGCCGGTCGGCACCCCGATCGGCGCGGTGGTGTGGACGGAGAACGGGATCCCGGTTTCCGTCCACCGCTTCCTTCAGACGACCGGCGCGTGGTCGTTCGGCTCGCTGCGGATCGAGAACGCGCCCGCCGCGTTCACGCTCGCCGCGGGAAAGACGGGCCACAGCAACAACATCAACGTAGGGTTTGACTTCACCGGGGTGGGATTCCCGGTGAACAAGGTCACGTTCCAGTGGCTGAACCTGGGCGGCTACGAAAACCTGTCGGTGAACGGCAGCGCGATCTTCGTGGGCCAGCTCTCGGTGCCGCCGGCGTTCCTCGGCGGGGCGGCGGTGGGAACGGTGTGGGGCTTCGTGCCGGGCGGAAAGCAGGGGACGACCACGCTCACCGGCGCCATCACCAAGATCCTGGTCGGCGGCCAGGAGGAGTGGCTCGACAACGTCTGCGCGTACCCATAACGGATTGGCCTCACGCGGAGACACAGAGGCGCAGAGAGAAAGCCGCGGCTTCTCCCTGCGCCTCTGTGTCTCCGCGTGAAGCGCTTTTCTACGCCGGCTCCACCACCAGCTTGCCGCGCAGCATGTTCATCCCGCAGGTCCAGGTGAACTCGCCGGACTTCCGCGGGGTGAACTCGACCGGGGTCGTCGTGAACGCCGGCAGGTCGCGGGCGATGCCGAAGTCGCCGAACACCACCTGCTCGCTGCAGCTCGACGTCTCGTCGCGGTAGAAGTCCAGGCGCACCGGGCGGCCCTGCTTCACCACCACCACGTCGGGGGTGTAGCCACCCTTCACGGTGATCTTCACCTCCTGCACGCCGCCCTCCCCCGCCCGCGCGGCGACCGCCTGCCGCTCGCCGAAGAAGTACCAGAGCACGCCGGCGATCGCCGCCGCGCCCGCGATGACGACAAGGATCTCGGTGGTATCCATCGTTCCCTCCGTTTGCCCGGGGAACCCGGCAAATGAATTTGCTGCAACAACGGCCCGAAGTCCGCCTGCGCGGACTCCCTCCCGCGACATCCATGCGGACCCCTCGTCCGTCGCATCCAAACCTCCAGCCTCGGCCGCGACGGGCCCCATGCCGCGCCACCCGACCGAGGACGGGAGTCCGCGAAGGCGGACTTCGGGCCGTTGTTGCCGCGGTTTCAACCGCCCGGCCCCACAGATCCTGCCCCCACAACCTGGGCCCCCACAGAACCCGGCCCGGGCGGCTACGCCCTGAACCGCCGCAGCCGCAGCGAGTTGGTGACCACGCTCACGGACGAGAGCGACATCGCGGCGCTGGCGATCACCGGGCTCAGCAGCCAGCCGGTGAGCGGATAGAACACCCCCGCCGCCAGCGGGATGCCGATCACGTTGTAGACGAAGGCCCAGAACAGGTTCTGCCGCACCGTGCGGATGGTCGCGCGGGAGAGGGCGATCGCCGTCACCACGCCGCGCAGGTCGCCGCGGATCAGGGTCACGTCGCTCGCCTCGATCGCCACGTCCGTCCCGGTGCCGATGGCGATCCCCACGTCCGCCTGCGCCAGCGCGGGGGCGTCGTTGATGCCGTCGCCCACCATCCCCACGCGCCGCTTCTCCTCCGCCTGCAGGCGCTTCACCTCGCGCGCCTTTCCCTCCGGCAGCACCTCCGCCAGCACGCGGTCGATCCCGGCCTCGCGCGCGACCGCCTCGGCGGTGCGGCGGTTGTCGCCGGTGATCATCACCACCTGGAGGCCCATCGACTTCAGCGCGCGGACGGCTTCCTTCGACTCGGGCTTGAGCGTGTCCGCCACCGCCAGGATCCCGGCGAAGGCGCCGTCCACCGCGGCGAAGGTCGGCGTCTTCCCCGCCTCCGCCAGCGCGGCGGCGCGCGCCTCCGCGTCGCCGAGCCCGATGCCGCGTTCCTGCAGCAGCTTCGGCGTGCCGACCAGCACCGCGCGGCCCTCCACCGTGGCCTCGATGCCGTGCCCGGCGAGCGCGTTGAACGTCGACGCGGCCGGCGGCTCCACCCCGCGCGCCGCGGCGCCGCGCACCACCGCCTCGCCCACCGGGTGCTCGCTCCCGCGCTCGGCGCCGGCGACCAGGCGCAGCAACGCATCTTCGGCGAACGGCGCGGCGGGGAGCACGTCGGTGAGCTCCGGCCGGCCGCGGGTGAGCGTCCCCGTCTTGTCGAGGACGAGGGTGTCCAGGCGGTGCGCCGTCTCCAGGCTCTCGCCACCCTTGATCAGCACGCCGTGCTCCGCGCCCCGGCCGGTGCCCACCATGATCGCGGTGGGCGTCGCCAGCCCCAGCGCGCACGGGCAGGCGATGATCAGCACCGAGACGAAGTTCACCAGCGCCAGCGTGAAGCGCACGTCCGCCGGGGCCGCCACGAACCAGACCACGAAGGTGGCGATGGCGATGCTGATCACCACCGGGGTGAAGATGCCGCTGATCACGTCCGCCAGCCGCGCGATCGGGGCGCGGGAGCCCTGCGCGTCCTGCACCAGCTTCACGATCTGCTGCAGCGCCGTGTCCTTTCCCACCTTGGTGGCGCGGAAGCGGAAGGAGCCGGTGCGGTTCAGCGTGGCGCCGAACACCTCGTCGCCGGGGGACTTCTCCACCGGCAGGCTCTCGCCGGTGAGCATCGACTCGTCCACCGCCGAGGCGCCCTCCGTCACCACCCCGTCCACCGGCACCTTCTCGCCGGGGCGGACGATGACGACGTCGCCGGGGACCACCTCCTCCACGGGGACGTCGGCCTCGGCGCCGCCGCGGACCACGCGCGCGGTCTTCGGCTGCAGCCCCACCAGGCGGCGGATGGCGTCGGAGGTGCGGCCCTTGGCGCGCGACTCCAGCATCCGCCCCAGCAGCACCAGGGCGATGATGACGGACGCGGCCTCGTAGTAGACGGGCGGCGCCATCTCCATCCCCCCCATCGCCCCTCCCGTCCCCGGATGGCCGGCGAGGAAGAAGCGGGGGAAGAAGGTGGCCGCCGCCGAGTAGAGGTACGCCGTGCCCGTGCCGACCGCGATCAGCGTGTTCATGTCCGCCGCGCGGTGGCGGAAGGCCGCCCACGCGCCGCGGTAGAACTGCGCGCCGGCGTAGAAGACCACCGGCGTGGCCAGCAGCAACTGCACCCACGCCGCCCCGGGGAAGTTCAGCCAGGGGATGCGCCCGTGGCTCATCGCCATCACCAGCACGGGGAGCGACAGCACCGCCGCGACGATGAACTTGCGGCGCAGCGACGCGTACTCGGCCGCGTGCGCCGCCTCGATCGAGTCCGCGCCCGTGGCGCCGCTCCCGTCGCCGGGAACCTCGCGCACCGCGTAGCCGAGCTCCTCGATCGCGGCCCGCAGCCCTGCCGGGTCCACCGCGCCGGGGAGGTATTCGACGCGCACCTCCATGGTGGCCAGGTTGAAGTCCGCCGAGACCACGCCGCGGCGCGCCAGGAGGTGGTCCTGCAGCGGCTTCGACGAGCCCGAGGGGCGCGCCGAGTCGTCGACCACGAAGTCGGCGCGCGCGGCGCCCGCCGTGCCGTACCCGGCATCTTCCACCACGCGGACCAGGTCGCGCACGCCGGCCCGCGCCGGGTCGTACTCCACCGTGGCGCGCGCCGTGGCGAGGTTCACCCCCGCGCGGTGCACCCCCGGCGCCTTCGCCAGCGCGGTCTCGATGCGGCGCGCGCAGGCAGCGCAGCTCATCCCCGTGATGGGCAGGTCGATGCGCTCGGCGCCTTCGACGGGGGCCGGCGCGGGGTCGTGCCGTGGCGGCGCGGCCGTCCCGAGCTGCACGATCGGGAGGCCCGCCGGCTTTCGTTGAATCGGTTCCATCTCCGCCTCCTCAGCGGGCGTGCCTGTACATCAGGTCGAGCACCTCGGCGTACGCGGCCTCGCGGTCGCGCTCGTCGCCGGACTGCAGCGCGTCGGTGACGCAGTGCCGCAGGTGGTTCTGCATCAGCAGCTTGCCCACGCCGCGCAGCGCCTCGTGCACCGAGGCGACCTGCACCAGCACGTCGCCGCAGTAGCGGTCCTCTTCCACCATGCGCTGCAGCCCGCGGACCTGTCCCTCGATCTTCTTCAGCCGGGCGAGCGCCTGTTCTTTGACTGCCGACTCCATCATGACTTCCTCTCTGGAAGGATACCCCCCTACCCTATTCACATCCGAAAGTAACATGCATGTCAAGCCCCGTCAAAAGCCTGACGCAGAGGCGCAGAGGAACGGAGAGAACCGCAGCGCTCTCTCGGTTCCTCTGCGCCTCTGCGTCAAATGGCCGTTACCAGGTCAGGACGATCTTCCCGAAGGTGGAGTTGGACTCCATCCGCTCGTGCGCCTTGCGGATGTCGGCGAAGCGGAAGGTGGAGTCCACCACCGGCTTGATGCGGCCGGAGGAGAGCAGCGGCAGCACCGAGCTGGAGAACTCGCGCGCCAGGGCGATCTTCTCCTCCAGGGGGCGGCTGCGCAGCACGGTACCGAACAGGTGCAGGCGGCGGCGCAGCAGCAGCCCCAGGTCGATCTCGGCCTTCGACCCCGCGGTAGTCCCCACCACGATGGCGCGCCCGCGGAGCGCCAGCACCCGCAGCGATGCCTCCAGCAGCTTCCCGCCGACCAGGTCCATCACGGCGTCCACGCCGCTCCCGTAGGTGGCCTGGTTCACCGCCTCGGCCAGGTCCTCGCGGGCGGTGTCGATCCCCACCTCGAGCCCCAGCGCCTCGGCCTGCTTCAGCTTGTCGGGGGTGCGCGAGGTGCCGAGCGTCACCGCGCCCGCCGCGCGCGCCAGCTGCAGCGCCGCCGTCCCCACGCCGCTCCCCACGGCGTGGATCAGCACCCGTTCGCCCACCTTCAGGTCGAGCTGGCGGAAGAGCGCGTCGTAGCTGGTGAGGAAGGCCTCGGGGATGGCCGCGGCCTCCTCGACCGTGCAGTTCTGCGGGATGCGGATGGCCTCGCGCTCGTGCACCACCACGTACTCCGCGTGCCCGCCGCCGCCCACGATCCCCATCACCCGGTTGCCGACGGCCCAGAGCCCCGCGCCCTCGCCCATCGCGTCGACCTCGCCCGCGTACTCCAGCCCGGGGACGTCCGCCGGCGCACCCGGGGGCGCGGGATACGAGCCCATCCGCTGCAGCACGTCGGCGCGGTTGAGCGCCGAGGCCTGCACGCGCACCCGGATCTCCCCCGGCCCCGGCTCGGGAACGGGCCGCTCCTCCGTCGCGAGCACCTCCGCACCGCCGGGACGGGTGATGACGATCGATTTCATCGAAACGCAGGTTGTGGGGCGGTTCCGCGGTTGCGCGGCACGAACGGGCAAGTGCTAAGTGCTAAGTGCCAAGTGCTGATCGCGCCACCCTCCGAACTCGGTGCAGTTCAGCACTTAGCACTTAAGCACTCAGCACTCAGCACTCAGCACTCAGCACTCAGCACTCAGCACTCAGCACTCAGCACTCAGCACTCAGCACTCAGCACTCAGCACTCAGCACTCAGCACTCAGCACTTAGCACTTAGCACTATCTTGCTCGCATCCGCAGGAAATCCTCGATCCCGCGGACGTGCGCCTCGGCCAGGCGGTCGAGGAAGCCGGGGTCGCGCAGCGCCGCCTCCTGCTCGGGGATGGGCATGAAGAGCGACTCGGTGAGCACGCTCGGCATCCAGGTGGGCCGCACCAGCGCCAGGTTCCCCCACTTCGCCCCGAGGTCGGGGATCCCCGTCACCGCCGCAATCCGCCGGTCGAGCGTGCGCGCCAGGTCGGCCGAGAGGGGGTAGAACCAGTAGGTGCTGGTCCCGTGGTCGCGCGCCGGCTTCGCCTCTTCGCCGAAGGCGTTGTTGTGCACCGAGACCAGCAGGTCGGCGTCCATCGCCACCGCCATGGCGGGGCGGGCGGCCAGGTCGACCACGACGTCGGTGCTGCGCGTGAGGTGCACGTCGGCGCCGGCGGCGCGCAGCCGCTCCGCCAGCCGCAGCCCGATCGCCAGGTTGGCGTCTTTCTCGTGGAACCCGGTGGGCCCGATCGCCCCCGCCGGCGGGTGCCCCGGGTCCACCACGATGCGGATCCCCCGCAGCGGATTGGCCGGGTCGATGGCGGGCGGACGGCGGATGCGCACCACCAGGGTGCCGTCGGCCGCGTACGACGCGCGGTAGCCCCAGAGCCAGCGCGAGAGCGAGACGTTCACCCGCAGCGCCCCGGGGCGCGACACGTCCTGGCCGGCGCCGGTCACGAAGTCGTCCATCGCCACCTGCAGCGTGCCCCCGCCCGCGGTGCCGTAGACCGTCACGTGCAGCCCCGCGCTGTCGGCCTCCACCAGGAAGGGCGCGAACCCCGCCGCGATCCGCACCTCGGGCGCCGCCCCGGCCGACACCGACCGCGCCCCGATCACCGGGACGGGCGCCGCGATGTCCGGCTGCGGCGGCGCCACGGCGCGCACGTTGGTGGTGTCGATCCACGCCGTGGTGGCGGAGTCGAGCCGCACCTGGTACTGCGCGCCGCGCCGCTCCATCAGCCGCAGCCGCGCGCCGCGCGGGAAGAACCAGCGGTAGGGGCCCGTGGGCGAAGGCCGCGCGTACACGGCGTCGGAGCCGGTGGCGAGCGTGTCGGAGCCGCGGACCACGGTCCCCTCGCGCGGCACGGGGAAGAGCACGCTGGACGCGGCGAGCGCCCGGTGAGCCGCCGTGGTGTCGGTCTCCACCTCGGTCGCCGTGTCGGCCCGCGGCGGCCGCGCGGCCGGAAGGGGGCGGTAGGTGTAGGTGGCTCCGGCGTGCTCGTCCCCCTTCACCGCGTCGAGCCGCCAGACGCCGTCCGCGGGAACGGGGAGGTAGGCCAGGAAGGCCCCGTTCGGCGCCACCGGGACCGGGACGTCGTTGATCAGCAGCGCCGCGCCCCCCGTCCCCACCGACCCGTAGAGGAAGGTGGAGTCGCGCGCCGGCTTCGTCTGCCCCACCTCCGGCGCCACCAGCCGGATCGCGAGCGGCGCGTCGACCGTGGGGATCGGCGGGAGCCCGGCGGTGAGCGGCACGTAGACGGGAGGCGCCGCCGGCGGCGCGGGCGCGGGTGCGGGGCGAGGCGACGGCCCCGCGGGCGTGGGCGTGGGGTTGCACGCCGCGAGCGACGCCACCGCGGCGAGGGCGATGGAGAGACGATGGCCGGTCACGCAAAGATCTCCTGGAGAGCCGGATCGGGACTGCGCCTCTCCCGGGTGCAAGGCGCGCGCCGGGCCCCTCTCCGTGTCTCCGCGTCTCTGCGTGAGACGTTCCGTAGACGCTTCGGATCGACGGAAAGACGAAGCCGCCCCGGATTGCTCCGGGGCGGCTTCGTGTGTGCTGCGTGCGGCCGAAGCTTACAGGCCCGCGCCCAGCGAGCTGTTGGTCACCGCGCGGTACACGTTCAGGCGGCCGTTGCCGAACTTGGTGTCGACGCCGGCGGCGCCCTTGTCGTCGGCCGTGCTCAGCAGGCGGGTGCGGAGCGCGGAGCCGCGCAGGCCCGTCTTCGAGGCGACCGCCGCGGCGGCGCCGGTGACCTGCGGAGTGGCCATCGAGGTGCCCTGCATGTAGGCGTAGGTGCCGCCCGCCAGCGGGCCGGTGTAGGTGCGGCCTTCCGCGTAGCCCGACACGACCGAGCTGAAGATGCAGCCGTCCTCGGTGGTGTTGCTGTAGCAGTACCCGCCCGGCGCCGAGATGTCGAGGCCGCTGCCGTACTGCGAGTAGGCGGCCAGCGCGTCCTGCCAGGTGGTGGCCGACACCGAGATCGCGTTCGCGTCGCAGGCCGGGCACCCCACCTTGCCGCTGCCGCTGTTGCCGGCGGCCGCGATCACCAGCACGCCCTTGCCGGTCGCGTAGCTGATCGCGCTCTTCTCACCCTGGCTCTCGGTGCCGCCGCCCAGCGACAGGTTCACCGCCACCATGTTGGGCTGGTCGGCCGCCGCGCGGATGGCGTTGATGATCGACGAGCTGTAGCAGCCCACGGGGCCGCAGACGCGCTGCACGTACACCTTCACGTGCGGCCCGGCGCCGGTGATCCCCGCCACGCCCACGGTGGTGCCGGCCATGGTGCCGGTGGTGTGCGTGCCGTGGCCCTGGTCGGGGGTGTCGAACGGCGTGAAGTCCGAGCAGGTGGCGCTGCCGTTGCCGGCCGCGGCCTGGGTGTACCAGTCGCAGCCCGCGATCAGGCGGCCGGTGAACTCGGGGTGGTTGAAGTCCACGCCGGTGTCGATGCTGCCGATCACCACGTCGCTGCCGCCCGCCGCGATCCCCTCGATGGCGTCCTCGTCGGCGTCGAGCGTGCTGGCGTAGCTGGCCGGGATGGTCCCGGTGGCGCCGTTCGGGTCGTTGTAGAACGACATGTTCAGCCCGCCGGGGTTGAAGAACGCCCACAGGCGGCCGTCGATGGCGTCGAGGTGGCGGATGTAGTTGGGCTCGGCCCACTCCACCGCCGGGTCGGCGGCGAGCTGCGCGGCCATGGCGCGCTCCTGGCCGGGCTCGGCGCCCAGCACCTCGTACGAATGCTTGTACCCCGAGCGGCGGATGCCGGAGGCGTACTTGCGGGCCGCCAGCACGCCCGTCTCACCATCGCGGAACTTCACCAGCACCTCGCCCGGCACCACTTCGTCCACCTGCTGCGACGCGAGCGCCTGCGGGATCACCTGCTGGCGGCCGGGGCTCGACGGAGTGTCGGAGCACGCGGCGAGGGCTGCCAGGGCGATCACGCCCAACGCTGGATTGCGGAAGCGGGACATCGACTCTCCTGTACGAACCGGGTGGTGGAGCGTGAACGAAACGACCGGTGCGGGAAGGAAGGGTTCCAGCGATGGGCGCGGCGTTCGGGATTGTGCCCCGGGAGAAGGCAACGGCAGTGCCATTTCCCGCCGCATCGAAAAACCCGCATCCCCACTCGCTTTTTGGATGATCAATCATTTTCTCCCGCCGCTCAAAACGGAGCGCCCCGCACCGTTCTGGTGCACCATTGTGCGCAACTTGTTAATTTTCAGATGAATACCTGTTCCGGGCACTCCATGTGTTTCTTTCACTACAAATGAATAAAGATTACCCACGATGAAACGCGGTGACCGCGGCTCTCCCGTCCTCTCCGCGCCTCTGCGTGAACCCTGCCGTCCACCGGGCCGGGGGTATACGACGAAGCCCCGGAAGCACGCTCGCCTCCGGGGCTTCGTTCGCCAGGCGCCTGGGATCAGCGCGCCTCGCCGTGCATCCGCACCTCGCCCTCGGCCCCGCGCCCGCCGGTGATCACCGGGGGGAGCGGGAGGTCGGGGAAGCGCAGCTTCCCCTCGCTCATGCTGGCGCCGCGCAGCGCGATGGCGAGCGCCTGGTCGATGGTCTCCACCGGGTGCACCTCCATCTGGTCGCGCACCTCCGAGGGGAGGTCGTCGAGGTCCGCCTGGTTGGCGCTGGGGATCAGGATGGTGCGGATCCCGGCGCGCCAGGCGCCGAGCAGCTTCTCCTTCACCCCGCCGATGGGGAGCACGCGCCCGGTGAGCGTCACCTCGCCGGTCATCGCCACGTCGGCGCGCACCGGGGTGCCGCTGAGCACCGAGACCAGCGCGGCGGTGAGCGCCACCCCCGCGCTCGGCCCGTCCTTGGGGATCGCCCCCGCCGGCACGTGGATGTGGATCTCGCTCCCCCACGCCTTGCGCGGGTCGATCCCGTAGCGCACGGCGTTGGCGCGGGCGTAGGTGAGCGCGGCGCGGGCGCTCTCCTTCATCACGTCGCCGAGCTGCCCGGTGAGCACCAGGTTGCCGAAGCCGGCGTGCTGGCTCTCCCCCTCGGCCGCGGCGGCCGAGGCACTCTGCTGCGTGCGCTGCTGCGCCGACACCTCGATGAACATGATGTCGCCGCCCATCGGGGTGTAGTACATCCCCGTGGCCACCCCCACCTGGTCCTCGCCGCCGGCGCGCTCGGGGTGCACCCGGGTGCGCCCCAGGAAGTCCTTCACCTCGGCGGTGTCGACCGTCACCACCTCCACCCCGCCCGAGGCGATGCGGCGCGCGGCCTTGCGGGCCAGCTTGCCGATCTCGCGCTCCAGCTGGCGCACCCCCGCCTCGCGGGTGTACTCGGTGATCACGGCCTCCAGCGCGCCGTCGCTCACCTCCAGCTCCTCCTTGCGCAGCCCCGAGTCCTCCAGCTGGCGGGGGAGGAGGTAGCGCAGCGCGATCTGCTTCTTCTCCATCTCGGTGTAGCCGCGGAACTCCACGCTCTCCATGCGGTCGAAGAGCGGCGCCGGGATGTTCTGCGCGTAGTTCGCGGTGGCGATGAACAGCACCTCGCTGAGGTCGAACGGCACCCCCAGGTAGTGGTCGGTGAACTCGTGGTTCTGCGCCGGGTCGAGCACCTCGAGGAGCGCGCTCGAGGGGTCGCCCTGGTAGCTCACCCCCAGCTTGTCCACCTCGTCGAGGAGGATCACCGGGTTGCGGCTGCGGGCCTGCTTGAGCGCCTGGATGATGCGCCCCGGCATGGCGCCCACGTAGGTGCGCCGGTGGCCGCGGATGTCGGCCTCGTCGCGCGCGCCGCCCAGGGCGATGCGCACGTACTTGCGCCCCAGCGCCCGCGCGATGCTCTTGGCGATCGACGTCTTGCCCACCCCCGGCGGGCCCACGAAGAGCAGGATGGGGCCCTTGGCGGTGGCGCGCGCCTTCGCCTCCTTCACCTGCTTCTCCACCTCGTCCTCCTCCGCCTCGCCCTCGGGGGCGGCGGGCGCCGCCGGCTCCGCGCCGGCCAGGCCGCGCATGGCGGCGGAGACGGGGTCCTCCTCGATCGGCCCCTCCACCTCGGGGGGGATGTTCGCCAGCACCTCGCCCTCGGCGGCCGAGGCGGCGGCCTCCTCCTTCACCTCGGCCTCGGCGCGGCGGGCGGCGAGCTGGCGCACGGCCAGGAACTCGAGCACGCGGTCCTTCACGTCTTCCAGCCCGTAGTGGTCCTCGTGCAGGATCTCCTCGGCTGCGGGGAGCTCCAGCTTGTCCTCGGTGCGGATGTTCCAGGGGAGGTCGGCGAGCCACTCCAGGTAGGTGCGGATCACCTGGTACTCGGCGCTCTGCGGGTTGGTGCGCTCCAACCGCCCCAGCTCGCGCATCGCCTCTTCACGGGCGCTCTCGCCGAGCTCCAGCGCCTCCAGCTTCTCGCGCAGCTCCTCGATCTCGCGCCCCTCGTCCTCCTCGCCCAGCTCGCGCTGGATGGCCTTCATCTGCTCGCGCAGCAGCATCTCGCGCTGCCGCTCGCCCAGCTCCTCCTGCACCTGCTGCTGGATCTCCTCCTGCGCCTCGATCAGGGCGAGCTGGCGCTGCACGATCAGCAGCAGCGAGCGCAGCCGCTCCTCCACCGAGAGCACCTCGAGCAGCTTCTGCTTGGCCTCGGTGCCCATCTCCACGTAGAAGGCCACCAGGTCGGCGAACTGGCCGGGCTCCTGGATGCCGTCCATGAACTGCTGCAGCATCTCGGGCGGGATGCCGCGGCGCTTGCCGAGCTCCGCCGCGCGGTCGCGCAGCTCGCGGTAGAGGGCGATGAAGGCCGGGTCCTCGGGGTTCACCGGCGGCAGGTCGTGCATCTCGCGCACGTGCGCGGTCAGGCCGCGCTCGGGCGTGTCGACGTACTGCAGCGCCATGGCCCGGTGCTCGCCGTGGATCAGCAGCTGCACGCCCCCGCCCCCGCGCTGCACCTGGGCGATGCGCACCACGGTGCCCACGGTGTAGAGGTTCTCCGCCTCCACCTCGTCGCGGTTCTCGCGCTGCGCCACGGCCAGCATCCGCCGGTCGCCGGCGAGCGCGGCCTCGATGGCCTGCAGCGTTCCCGGCCGCCCCGCCGAGATCGGCACGGCGGTCCCGGGGAAGATCACCGTCTCCCGCAGGGGGAGCACGGGAAGGGTGGTTCTCTCGCTCATCTTCAGTTCCTTTCGTCCGGTGCCGCGCCCGGGATCGGGCGGGCTGCTGGGACGCCTCGAAAGCATTTCCTTTGCCACACCGTGGTACCCCCGGAATTCGGCGCCGTGCCTCGCAAATCCACGTTTCATGCGGATTTGCGCCGCCCGGCGCGGACTGCCGGAAGGGCCGCCACGGAGTCGTTCAGGCATGAACTACTGTCTGCACGGCAGGGGCCGGTTGAGCCGGCGGACCGGCGCAGCCGCTTCGCCGGGGGGAGTGCCGCCATGCTTCCCCGGCGATTCCGCGCGCCTTATGATGCGGTGCAGACCCCCTTCACGCGAGGCACCCGCATGATCTCCGCACCCCCCGCGGCACTCTCCCCGCTGCTGGAAGGCTTCCTGGAGCAGCTCCGCGCGATCCGCCGCGACGCCGCCGCGCTCACCGGCGGGGTGGGCGACGCGCAGCTCGCCTGGCGCCCCGGGCCTGGCCGCTGGTCGATCGCCGAGGTGGTGGCGCACCTGAACGTCACCGGGCGCATCTACCTGGACGAGGTGGCGCACGCGGTGGCCGGCGCCCGCGCGCGCGGCCTGGCCGACCGCGGCGACTGGCAGCCCACGCGGGTGGGGAGGGTGATGATCTGGGGAACGGAGCCGCCGCCCCGGTTCCGCGTTCCGGCGCCCCCCATCTTCCGCGCGGCCAAGGGTGCCCCTCCGCCCGACGGCAGGCGCGAGCTGGAGACCTGGCGGAGGCTGCACCTGGAGATGGAGGAGCGCATCCGCGAGGCGGCCGGGGTGGACCTGCGCCGCGCCCGGGTCGTCTCTCCCGTCACACGGCTGGTGCGGATGAACGCGGGCGACGCGATCCGGATGGTGCTCTCCCACGAGCGCCGGCACCTCTGGCAGATCGGGAGAATCAAGGAGAGCGCGGGGTTTCCGCCGGGCTGATACTATGCGGTCGGTCAACAGATGGGCTCACACGGAGTCAACGGAGTCAACGGAGAACTGCCTTGTCTTTCCTCCGTTTACTCCGTTGACTCCGTGTGAGACCTTCTGTGCCAGTGTTTACGGATGCAGAGTGAATTGTGGATTTGTCGCGGGGCGTCAGTTGAGCCAGGTCTTCTCGGGCCGCCCCTGCGCCCGCGCCGCCTCCCGCAGCTCGAAGAGCTCCTCGCCGAAGGCGCGCGCGGCGGTGTCGAACGCGCCGCGGCGCCGCAGCTCGCTCGGCGGGGCCCCCATGAACTTCCGCAGCGCCGCCTTCAGGCTCACCTCGCTGGCGTAGCCGCACGCCTCCGCGATGGAGGCCACGGAGCGCCCCGGGTCGTCGAGCAGGTCCGCCGCCAGCAGGAGCCGGAGCCAGGCGAGCAGCCGCCGCGGCGCGGGGAGGTCGGCGCGCCGGCACCAGCGGGGCACCGTGCGCTCGTTCACCCCCAGCGCGGCGGCGAGCTCCGGCGCCTGTCCCCCCGCCGCCACCGTCTCCGCCGCCGTGGTCAGCAGGATGCGCGCGCGGCTCGGCACCCCCCGCGGCAGCGCCCGCTTCAGCAGGCGGTGGACGGTGCGCGCCTGCACCGCCCGCACCCGCCGCGCGAGCGCCACGGGGGTGTCTTCGCGCCCCAGCGCGATCACGTCCGCCACCCCCCAGTCGAAGAGCGTGCGCAGCTCCGCGGCGTGCCGCGGCTCCACCGGGAAGGCCGCGATCACCGTGGCCGCGGGGAAGCGCTGCAGCAGCGCCCACAGCTCCGCCGAGAGCGCGTCCGGACGGGCCGGGTCGTACGGGTCCACGATGGAGACGGCGGTGCCCGGTGCGCGCGCCAGCGCCGCCGCGAGCTCGGCCCATCCCTCCACCCGCGAGAGGCGGAACACCCCGGACTCGGCCTCGCGCAGCCGCCGGAACAGCTCGGTGCTCGGGTGCAGCAGGTACAGCGGGCGGACGACGAGCTGCATCAGAGGGGTGGGGGTAGGTTTTCCGTCACTCCTTGACTCTCCGAACCAAAACGCACCACCTTATCCGCTCCCCACCCCCGCTGGTCCTATTCACCTGCCCCTCAGGAGGAGGCCGAAATGCTTCGCAAGCTCGTGCCGTTCATCGCCCTCGCCCTCGCCGCCGCCGCCTGCTCCGCCGACCGGGTCACCGGCCCCGCCGAGCAGGCTCCTCCCACCCAGGCGCGGTACACGGGAGGGATGATGGGCGGCGGCGGCTGACCGGTTTCTAGCCGTGCGTGCCGGCGGCGTGGCGGGTGAGCGAAGCGCGCACCGCCCCCGCCAGGGCGTCCGCCTGGCGGGAGAGCACCGGCGTCTCGGCCAGCAGGTTCGCGGTTTCCACCGCGCGCTCGTGGCGTGCCGCCTCCAGGTGCGCCTCGGCGCCCATCTGGGTGCGGGCTTCGCCGCGCCGGGCCGCGATCGCCAGCGCCTGGCGCGCGGCATCCTCGGCGCGCGCCCACTCGCCCAGCGAGGCGTCGCCCTGGGCCACCACCAGCAGCGACTCCGCCGCCACGTCGGCGCAGCGGGGCGAGGCGGCCAGCTCCATGGCTTCGGCACGGCCGCGCTCGTAGCGCGCCCGGTCGCCCGCGCCGGCGGAGGCGCGCGTGTAGTTCGAGAGGGCCAGCAGCCGCAGCGACGGGTCGGTGAAGCAGGGGAGCGACGCCTCGAAGATCGACAGCGCGCGGTCGAAGCGCCCCTGCTCCGCCCAGAAGCAGCCCAGGTCGTGCGCCAGCGCGGGGAGGCGGGGGTGCCCGTCGCCGTACAGCCGCACCGCGTCGCGGGCGTGGTCGTACGCCTCCTCCATCCGCCCCGACTCCACGCAGAGCGTGAACAGGTGGTGGTGCGCCGAGCCGGCGATGCCGGGGAGGCGGCGCTTGTGCGCGGCGCGCAGCGCGCGGCCGACCACCGCGCGCCCCGCGGGGAAGTTCCCCGCGCGGATGTAGAGCACGCCCAGTCCGATGAAGCCCCAGGCGTACGACTCCCAGTCCCGTCCCCGGGCGAGCCTGATCCCACGGCGGAACCAGCTCTCCGCCTCGGCGTGGTACACCAGGTCGCGCGCCAGCCGCCCCGTCTCCAGCGCCATCCCCGCCTCCTGCGGGAGCGCGAGGGCGGCGGCGCGGGTGAACGCCAGCCGCGTGGCGGGCGCTCCCACGCGCTCGGCCCAGCGGGCGATGGTGCGCACGGCGTACACGAGCCGCCCGGTGTCCGCGCGCTCGGGGGCGTCGGCCATCTGCGCCAGAGTGAGGAGCGGGGCCCAGAGCTCCTGCTCCGGCGCGAACGCGGCGAGCTCGCGCCGGCGCAGCTCGCCCGCGCCGGGCTCGAACAGCCCCGCCCGCGCCCCGGCGGGGGTCTCCACCCAGAGCATGAAGTCGCGCAGCGCGCACCAGAGCAGCACGCCGGGTGCGCCGGGGAGCTCGCCGAGCAGGTCCGCTCCCTCCGCGGTGTCGAGGTGTGCCGGCGGCGGCATGCTCCGGGGCGCGCGGGAGCGCGCGCGGGAAGACGCGATTCGAGGCTTCATGGGTTCGCCTGGCTGGACGCGGGGTTCGTCCCCCGCTGAACGAGGTGCGCCTGCAGCGTTTCCGGCCATAAAGTATGTCCGCGAGGTGCTGAGGACCAGACCAGCGTGAGGAACTGCGCCGCACGGGCGCTCCAGGGTGGCGGCGAAGCCCCGCCATGCAGGGGCCATCGCCCGGGCCGCGGCCATGCGCGAGGGCGCCGCACGACCGCGATGCACCCGCCGTGGCGGATCAGCGCCCGGCCGGCATCCGCGGCGGCGCGGTGGCCCACATCAGCTCCACCTCGTCGGCGGTGAGGCCGTAGGCGCGCACCACCAGCTGCGACAGCCGCCGCTCCAGCCCGGCCGCCCTGGCCTGCACCGCGGTGAGGCGCGGCGCCACCTCGGCGTGCGCGTTGCGCAGCATCCCCACCTCCCGCGGCGCCAGCGCCCCGGCGGTGCGCGGGCGGTGGCGGCGCACCACCTCCACGAACGCGGTGGCGTTGAGCTCCGCGAAGGCGAGCAGCTCCGCGTCGGCCGGGCCCACGGCGTACTCGGCGGCCAGCCAGTCGAGCAGCTCGCCGGCCGCCGCGCGCGCCTCGGCCTTCAGCTCCAGCAGCCGCTCCACCCCGCCGCCGATCTCCCCCTCGAGCCCCGGCGGCGGGGGCGGCACGGGAAGCGCCTCCAGCGCGTGCGGGGTCAGCCGCAGCGCGTGGTCGCGGCCGTGCAGGGCGCTGCGCCAGAGCCAGGTCCATGCCACCGGCGAGTTGGCCACCGCCAGCAGGTAGGGGTCGGCGGAGGGCCAGGCGCAGGCGTTGGCCAGCACGCACGCGCCCTGCGGCGCCAGCGCGAACTGTGGCTCGGCCGCCGCGTCGGCGTGCACGATGCGGGGGCCGTGGTGCGCGTCGCGCTCGGGGCGCGGGCGGAGCTCCCACCAGTGGCGCCCCTGGTCGTGGCGGGCGCGCAGCCGCTCCTCCCACGGCTTCAGGTGCGCGTGCAGCGAGGGAAAGGTGCGCTGGAAGAGGTGCTCGGCGTCGGCGTCCGGCGCCCCCGTCCAGGGCCAGGCGCGCTCCTCCGACGAGGCGATGGCGATCAGCCAGGCGCCCCGCCACTCCGCGGCCCACCGCTCGATGTCGCCGGTGCGCAGCAGGGGGTGCAGCAGGTCGGCCGCGCGCGGGTCGGCGTGCACCAGCCGCTCGCGCGTGGCGGCGTCGACCACGAACGCGTCGTTCAGCCCGGTGCGCACCCCCGCGGAGACGGGCCCGCCCAGGTGCTCGCGCAGCGGCACCCCGGCCGCCGCGATGCGGTCCATCAGCCGCTGCACCTCGGGGCGCTCCAGGCTCCACGGGGCGCCCGCGAAGCGGCCGCGGGGAACGGCGTAGGCGTGCGCGGCGGCGTACCCGGCCAGCGCCGGCTCGGGCCCCGCGTCCGCCCCCACCAGCGTCACCCGCGTCTCCTGCGCGCCGGGGCGCGCGCCGCCGGGGCGGCGCACCACCAGCACGCAGGCGGCGTCGACCTCCACCCGCGCCCCCGCCGCGCGGAAGTCCACCAGCTGCTCCATCTCCCCCCGCTCGGCCAGGTAGCGGCGCAGCCCCTCGCCCGCGGCCGAGCGCATCCAGCGGTCGGGAACGGCGAAGGCCACCCGGCCGCCGCGACGCAGCAGCTCCACCCCCTGCTGCCAGAAGTAGGCGTGCAGGTCGGCCGAGGCGTCGTAGACGTGGGGAAAGGCGTGCGCGAGATGGGGGCGCAGCGCCGCCGCGTGCTCGTCGCGCCCGGCGGGGGGGCGGCCGACCACCGCGTCGAAGCCGGGGTCGTCGCTCCAGGTGGCCGTCTCCGGCTCCACGAAGGCCTCGGGGAGCTCCAGGTCCCAGTGGAAGAAGCGGTGCTCCCCCGCGGCCGCGGCGGCGGCCTCCAGCGCCTCGGCCTGCGCCCGCCCCAGCCGCGGGCGCCCACCGCGCGCCGCCTCCAGCACCTCGTCGGCGTGCAGGCTGGCGACCTCCTCCGCCAGCCGGTTGCCGAAGGCGCGGCTCACCCACAGGTCGAGCAGCCGGCGGTGCGGGGCCACGGCGGCCTCGAGCTCGGCGTGGCGGCGCGCGCCCTCGGCGGCCGCGGCGGGGGTCGCGTCGGCCTGCGCGGCCGCCTCGCGGATCGCCGAGGCGGCGCGCAGCAGCCCGCGGAAGGGGCCGCCGAAGGCGTCGAACTGCCCCTGCGGGCTCTCCTCCATCGCCCGCTGCAGCTCCAGCACGCGGGTGCCGACCAGCGCGTTCCCCTGCTTCAGGTGCGGGTCGAGGTTCGGGAGCGGGACGCCGGGGACGAAGGCCGCCAGCCAGAGCGCGAGCCGCGCCGCCTGCACCGCCGCGGCGTCCACGTCCACGCCGAAGAGGCAGCGCTTCACCACCATCCGCCGCAGCAGCGCCGCGTCGCTCCACCCCGACGGCGCCGGCTCCATCCCCTGCGCCCGCACCCCGGCCGCCGCCTCGGCGCGCACCTCGGCCAGGCGCGCGGCGAGCGGCCCGGCGGGCGCCTCGGCCAGGAGCGCGCAGAAGCGCGCGGTGGCCAGCTCCGCGGCGCGCACCAGGAAGCGCCCGCTCCCCATCGCCGGGTCCACCACGCGCAGCGAGAGGAGCGCGTCGGCCGCGCGGTCCTCCAGCGACGCCACCTCGCGCTCCAGCCGCCCGGCGGACTCGGGGAGGGCGGCGCCCAGGCGCTCGCGCCGGGCGGCGGCCTCGGCCAGGGTGTCGCGGTACGCCGCCTCGCGCTCCGCCAGCGCCGGCCCCACCGCCTCCGCCACGGCGAAGTCGACCACCCAGCGCGGCGGCGGGCCGGCGGGCGACGCCTTGCGGTCGCCGCGGGGGTCCACCAGCACCGGCTTGCCGCGCTCGTCCGCGGCCAGCCGCAGCCCCACGATCCCCTCCAGCGTGCCGGCCACGTCGTCGGGGCGCAGCGGCGCGAAGTCGAGCCAGGCGCCGCCCGCGTCGCGCGAGAGCTTGTCGAGCGCGGGAACCAGGAAGAAGTCGGAGACGGCGTTCTCGGCCAGGAAGCGCGCCCCCGCCGCCTCCGCCGCGAACGGCCCCCCGTACGCCGGCACCCCCACGGACGCGCTCCCGCGGGCCAGCAGGTCGAAGAGCGCCAGCAGCTCGCGCCAGAGCTCGTTGGACTGCGGGCTGAGCGGGTGCCCGGGCACGCGCAGGGCGGCCACCCGCTCGCGCAGCCGCCCGATGCCGTGGCGCGCGTAGGGGCCGTCGCGCGGGAGGAGGCCGCGCGACTCGGCGCTGAGCAGGAAGAGGAGGCGGGTGAGGAGGAGGAGGGTGCCGCCGAAGACCTCGGCGAGCGAGGCGTCGGTCTCGGCCGGCAGGCCGCGGCGGCGCCGCGCGTCGACGAACCCGGCCGCCAGCCGCTCGAACACGTCCGCCGAAACCGCCTGCCGCAGCTCGCGCTCCACCGCCGCGGCCGTGTCGCCGGGAGGGCGCGTGGGCGCGGGCGGGGCCGCGGCGGGGCTCAAGCGTCCCCCCTGCGGGTGTGCGCGCAGGCGCGGCGTCCGCGCGGGCGCGCAGAGGCTGGCGTGCGGGTGGCGAACTGCATCGGGGCGTCGGCGGTTTTCGGCGGGAAGGCGGCGGCCCGTGCGCGCCGGCCACCGCCCCGAATGTCGGCGGGCGCGCCCCGGAAGTCAACCGGGCTCGCGGGCCGCCGCCGTTCGACTGCGGGTGGGGTGGATGCCGGCGCGGGACCACGGCCTCGCCGTTCTCGCTCGGGGTGGCTTCCACGCCTTGCACCCGTGCCCACCGCGCCCGGGAAGGCGTGCGTAAATTATATCTGTGCAATCACTTAACCTGTGTCTGCAATTCTGCCACAGCTTGTGGCAGAATTACAGACTGGACACTTGCGGGAGAGGATTCAGCGCGCGGCCGCGAGGATCGCGGCCATGTCGGCCGCGGTGTAATCGTAGGCCTGGTTGCAGAAGTGGCAGACCACCTCGGTCGCCTCGTTCTCCTCCTCCGCGATGATGCGCCGGATCTCGGCCTCGCCCAGGCTCACGATGGCCGACTCGAAGCGCTCGCGCGAGCAGGGGCAGCGGAAGGCCACCGGGTACCGGTCCAGCAGCTCCCAGCCGGCGGGGAAGACGCGCTCCAGCACCCCCTCGGGCGGCGTCCCCTCCTGGATCAGCCGGGTGGGGTGCGGGAGGCCGGCGAGGCGCGTCTCGATCTCGGCGATCTCGTCGTCCTGCAGCCCGGGGAGGAGCTGCGCCAGGTAGCCGCCCGCCGCCTCGACCGAGCCGTCGGGGCGCACGAAGACGCCCACGGCCACGCCGGAGGCGGTCTGCTCGCTCTTGGCCAGGTAGTGGGCCAGGTCGTTCCCGATCTCTCCCGACTGCAGCTCCACCGTCCCCGAGTAGCTGTCGCGCATCCCCAGGTCGCGGGTGACGGAGAGGTAGCCGTCGCTCCCCACCACCCCGGCCACGTTCAGCTTGCCGTTCACGCTCTCGGCGTGCGCCCGCGGGTTGGCGACCAGCCCCCGCACCTCGCCGCGGCCGTTCGCGGTCACCAGCAGGCGCCCGGCGGGCCCGTCGCCCTTCACCTCCACCGACAGCGACTGGTCCTCCTCCTTCAGCGACGCGGCGGCGAGCAGCAGCGCGCCCATGGCGGTGCGGCCCAGCGCGGCGCTCACCGCCGGCCAGGTGCCGTGGCGCCGCTGCAGCTCGGCCGCCACGCCGGTCGCGTGCAGCGCGAAGGCGCGCACCCGGCCGTCCAGCGCCGTGGCGCGCACCATGTAGTCCCCGTTCAGCATCTCGCGTCTCCCCAGCGTAAAACGAGCCGCGGCCCAGGGTTGCGGCCGCGGCATGTGCACTGGTCTGCTACGCCGGCGGCCCCCTCGGGGTTCCCCGCCGGCACGCCCCCAATTTCTGCCACAGCCTGTGGCAGAATTGACACAAATGATCAGCGGCGCGCCGGAACGCTCACGCCGCGCCCTGGCCCTTCGCCAGCCGCAGCTTCAGCGCCCGCACGCTGGGGAGGCTCTCGGCGAGCGGCTCGGGAAGGCGCGCCGTATGCCGGAACTCGGCCACGCCGATCGGTTTCTCGATGCCGCGCAGCGCATACTCCGCCACCACGCGATTGTGTTCCTTGCAGAGGATCAGGCCGAGGGTGGGAAGCTGGCCCTCGCGGCGGAGATGATCGTCGACCGCCGTGAGATAGAAGTTCATCTTCCCCGCGTCTTCCGGGGTGAAGGCGCCCACCTTCAGCTCCACGATCACGTAGCGGCTCAGGGAGATGTGGTAGAAGAGCAGGTCCAGGTAGTAGTCCTGGTCGCCCACGCTCAGGTGGTACTGGCTCCCCACCAGCGCGAACCCCACGCCGAGCTCCAGCAGGAAGTCGCGCACGTTGGCGAGCAGCGCCCGCTCCAGCTCGCGCTCCTGCAGCGCCGGCCCGAGTTCCAGGAACTCGAAGTGGTACGGGTCCTTCAACAGCTCGCGCACGAGGTCGGTCTGCCCCTCGGGGAGGGCGCGGTCGAAGTTGGTGACCGCGCGCCCGCTGCGCGCGTGCAGCCGCGTCTCGATCTGGTGGAGGAGAACGCTCCGGCTCCACCCGTGCTCCACCGTCTTCCGCGCGTACCAGAGGCGCTCGGCGGGACCCGGTAACTTCTCCATCAGCACGATGTTATGGCCCCACGGAATTTCTGCCACAGCTTGTGGCAGAATTTCGCCGTCCACGTCGGGAAGCGGCAGGAGGGGACCGACCTCGCGCGTGTAGGAGAGGTAGAGCGAGCGCATCCGCCACAGGTTGCGCGGCGAGAAGCCCTGCACGTCGGGGAAGGCGCCGCGCAGGTCGCGGGAAAGGCGCTCGATGGCCGCCGAACCCCACCCCTCCTCCTGCTGGCGCGCCGCCACCTCGCGGCCGATGTCCCAGTAGAGCTGGATCAGCTCGCGGTTCACGGCGAGCTTCGCCTGCACCTGCGCGCCCCGGATGCGGTCCTTCAGCGTCTCGAGCAGCTCGCCGTAGCCGTGCGGCGGCAGCGCGACCGGCGTCGTCGCGGGGGCGCGGACGCGCGGCTTCCGGGGCGGAGGCTTCTTCTTGGCCATTGCTGCGGCGAGGGATGAGAGGGGGTGACGGGAGGTGCGCAACCGATGAAAATGTACGGAGTGATCAAGCGAGGTCAACGGCGGCACGCGGTGGCCGCATGGGAGCCGTACGTGCGTTCGCGTGCGAACCGGCGGCGCCCGGGTGCGGCGCCGCTGCGTGACATCGCCGGGCGGGCGGTGTATTCTTCCCGCCCCCTGAACCCGAACGAAGGAAGAAGCGGCTTTGAGCGAGACCGACCGCACGCCCGCGCTGGACCCGGAGACCGCGCGCGCCCTGCTGGAGCGCGCCCGCGAGGCGCGCCGCAACGCCTACGCGCCGTACAGCGAATTCCCCGTGGGCGCCGCGCTGCTGGCGCGAGACGGGCGAGTATTTACGGGCGTTAACGTGGAGAACGTGTCCTACGGATTGGGCAACTGCGCCGAGCGGGTGGCGATCGGCAAGGCGGTCTCGGAGGGTGCGCAGGAGTTCACCGCCATCGCGGTGGTGGGGCCCGAGGACGACGTGGCCTGCTCTCCCTGCGGCGCCTGCCGCCAGGTGATGCACGAGTTCGCCCCGGAGATGGTGCTGGTGAGCCCCGACGGGGCCGGCTGGCGCGCCCACCGCGTCATGGACCTCCTCCCCGGGGCGTTCGTGCCGGCGCGGCTGGCGGGGCACGGGAGGACCGTCTGAGATGGGCGCGGTGGAGATGGTGCCCCTGATCGAGCGGAAGAAGCGCGGGGAAGAACTTTCGGCGGAGGAGCTGGGGGCGCTGCTGGAGGGGTACGTGGCGGGCGGCGTGCCCGACTACCAGCTCGCGGCGTGGCTGATGGCGGTGTGCTGGCGCGGGATGGGCGAGGCCGAGACGCTGGCGATGACCCGCGCCATGGTCGCCAGCGGCGAGGTGCTCGACTGGGAGGGGATCGGCCGGCCGACGGTGGACAAGCACAGCACCGGCGGGGTGGGCGACAAGACCTCGATCGTGCTGGTGCCGCTGATGGCCGCGGCCGGCGCGGCGTTCGTGAAGATGAGCGGCCGCGGGCTGGGCCACACCGGCGGCACCCTCGACAAGCTGGAGGCGATCCCCGGCTTCCGCGTGGAGATCGAGCCCGGGGCGATGCGCCGGCAGGTGGAGCGCATCGGCGCGGCGCTGGTCGGCCAGAGCCCCGCGCTGGTCCCGGCGGACGGGAAGCTCTACGCGCTGCGCGACGTGACGGCCACGGTCGACTCGGTGCCGCTGATCGCCAGCAGCATCATGTCCAAGAAGCTGGCGGGCGGGGCGCGCTCCATCGTGCTCGACGTGAAGTGGGGCTCCGGCGCCTTCATGACCACGCTCGAGGAGGCGCGCGAGCTGGCGCGCACCCTGGTGCGCATCGGCGAGGGGGCGGGGCGTTCGACGCGGGCGGTGCTGAGCTCCATGCGCGAGCCGCTGGGGCGCGCGGTGGGCAACGCGCTGGAGGTGCGCGAGGCGATCGAGACGCTGCACGGCCGCGGCCCCGGCGACCTCTGGGAGCTCACCCTGGAGCTGGGGACGCACCAGCTCCTGATGTCGGGGCTGGCCGCCGGCCGCGACGCGGCCCGCGCGACGCTCACCCGGCTGCGCGACGGGGGCGAGGGCGCGCGCAAGCTGGCCGAGCTGGTCGAGGCGCAGGACGGCGACCCCCGCGTGGTCGACGACCCCTCCCTTCTCCCCGCCGCGCCCGTCGTACACACGGTGGCGATGGAGGACGGCGGGGCGCGCTGGGTGGCGCGAGCCGACGCGCGAGCCGTGGGCGACGCGGCGCTGGCGCTCGGCGCGGGGCGCAGGGCCAAGGGCGACCCCATCGACCCCGCAGTGGGCATCGTGATGCGCGCCCGCATCGGCGACCGGCTGGAGCCCAGCGCGCCGCTCGCGGAGATCCACGCCCGCGACGAAGCCGGCGCGCGGCAGGCCGAGGCCGCCCTGCGCGCCGCCTTCGTCCTCTCGCCCGAGCCCGTCGCCGCGCCCGCGGACACGTACGAGGTGATCGGCGGGTAGGGCACGCCCCCCACGCTCGGAACGTCGCTTGCGGGGATGGTGGACGACCGCCGAGGAGTGTCGATGAAGCCGCTCGCCGTCGTGATCGTCGCCGCCACGCTCGCGGCCTGCGCGCCCAGGCCCGCGCCCCAGGAGGCGGACGCGGCGCCATCCTCCCCGCCATCTACCGTGCCCGCCGCTCCCGCGCCCGCCGCGGCGCCGGCGAACGGCGAGGCACAGGGGGATACCGGGCGCATCGCGCGGCTGGAGCGCGAGGCGCGGGCCCTGGCGCACGCGGAAGGATGCTCGGCCGGCGCCTGCCGCACCGCCCCGGTGGGCAGCCGCCCGTGCGGGGGGCCGCGGACGTACCTCGTCTACTGCGCCGCGACCACGGACTCGGCGGCGCTCTTCGCGAAGCTCGCCGAGCTCGCGCGGGCCGAGCAGGCGTTCAACAGCGCCAGCGGGATGGCGTCGACCTGCGAGTTCCGCGAGCCTCCGAACGTCACCGTGCAGGGAGGCCGCTGCGCCGCCGCGCCGGCGGAGGGGGTTACGGTCCAGTAAGCGCTTGAAACGCAGCGAGTTACGCCCACTCCGAAATTCTGCCACAGCTTGTGGCAGAATTACACTCTGGACAGCGCGCGGCTGCGCCGGGCGGCATTGCCGGCACCACGGCCCGAAAGTACGTTCCGTTGCGCCGCCGAAACTTCCCCGCCGGCGATCCGTTCAACAGCGACATGACCGATCTCACACCCAGGCCCGTCCCGCTGGAGCAGACGCGCGAGCGCATCGTCACGCAGCTCTGCGACCAGTACGCGGCCGAGAACCTGACCGACACGGCGCTCGAGGAGCGGCTGACCCGTGCCTACGCCGCCACCGACGTCGCCACGCTGCAGGCGCTGGTCGCCGACCTGCCGACGGAGGCGCCGGGGACGTCGACGGCGGTCGCCACCGCGCGGGCGGACCTGGTGTCGGAGCGGCAGGTGATCCTGGCGGTGATGGGCGGCGCCGAGCGGAAGGGCGCCTGGACGCCCCCGAAGCACCTGCACGTGCTCACGGTGATGGGCGGCGCGCACCTGGACTTCCGCGAGGCGCGCTTCTCCCCCGGCGTGACGGACGTGACCTGCTTCGTGCTGATGGGCGGGGTGGAGATCGTGGTGCCGCCCGGCGTGCACGTGGAGCTGAACGGGTTCGCGCTGATGGGGGGATTCGGACAGCACGGAGGGCGCGAGCTTCCCAGCGACCCGAACGCACCCGTGCTGCGCATCGGCGGGGTGGCGGTGATGGGCGGGGTGGAGCTGCAGGTGCGGCTCCCCGGCGAGAGCGAGGGCGACGCGCGCGCCGCCGAGCGCATCGCCCGCCGCGAGGCGAAGCGCCTGCGACGGGGCGGGTTCTAAAGAACGGTCTCACGCAGAGACGCGGAGACGCAGAGAGACCGGGTGGCCTCTCTGCGTCTCCGCGTCTTTGTGTGAAACCTACGGCGTGAGCCGGCGGTGCCGGATGTCGGACTGGCCGGAGGCGACCCCCGCTCCCACGCCCATCCCCAGGAGGAGCGCCGTCCCCGCGCCGAAGAAGGGGACGAAGGCGAGGATGAAGGCGCTCGCGATCGCCGTGGCCACTCCCGCGATCACCGGCGCCACACCGGTCTGCGCGGCGTCCACGAACTGCAGCTTCCGGCGCGTGAAGACCCGCGCCTGTACGTATCCGAATGCCGCCGCGCCGAGCGCGATCAGGGCTGTAATAATCATGGATCCGCTCCTTGTGTGTTTCCCGTTGCTTCCGCCGTGGCACCGTACGGCGGACCGGCCGCGAAGGTTTCAGCCTCAGAACATGTCGCTCGAGCCGAAGCCGAAGCCGCCGCCCTTCCCCTTCCCCTTGGGCGGGCGCTCGGGCTTCGCGCGCGAGTAGGTGCCGGTGTCGGCGCGCGAGATCTTGCGGTGCGCGGCCAGCCCCTCCAGCAGCAGCTCGGCCGCGGCCACGGAGAGCCCCATGTCGTCGGCGTGGAACATCCCCGCGTCTTCCAGCGCGCGCTCCAGGCCGGGGACGGCGCGCAGCCCCGCCAGGCACGCCTCGGCGGACGCGCCGTCGGAGATCTGCAGCACGCCGCCGGTGTCGAAGTGCTCCACCACCGAGTCCAGCAGGTCGGCGTCCCACACGCGGTCGAAGAGGTCGCGCGCGGCGGCGGCGATCAGGTCGCGGGCGATGGACTCGGCGCCCTGCAGCTCGCCCTCGTACTCCAGCTCCATCTTCCCGGTGATGGAGGGGAGCGCCGCGTACACGTCGGCCACGCGGGGAACGATGCGCCCCTCGCCGGCCGCCAGCGCGCGGCGCTCGGCGTTCGACACCGCGGTCTCCATCACCGAGATCGGCATCCGCTGGCTCACCCCGCTGCGCCGGTCGATGCGCTTGTCCTCGCGCGCCAGGAAGGCCACCCGCTCCACCAGCTCGGCGATGAAGGGGGGCACCTGCACCGGCACCCCGTCGCGCGCCACCCACGCCTCCTGCGCGGTGATCTCCATCCCCTCCTCGGTGCTGCGCGGGTAGTGGGTCTGGATCTCGGCGCCGATGCGGTCCTTCAGCGGGGTGATGATCTTGCCGCGCGCCGTGTAGTCCTCGGGGTTGGCGCTGAACACCATCATCACGTCGAGCGGGAGGCGCACGGGGTAGCCCTTGATCTGGACGTCGCCCTCCTGCAGCACGTTGAAGAGCCCCACCTGCACCTTTCCCGAGAGGTCGGGGAGCTCGTTGATGGCGAAGATCCCGCGGTTGGCGCGCGGCATCAGCCCGAAGTTGATGGTGAGCTCGTCGGAGAGCAGGTGCCCGCCCCGCGCGGCGCGGATCGGGTCCATGTCGCCGATCAGGTCGGCCACCGTCACGTCGGGGGTGGCGAGCTTCTCCACGTAACGCCGGTCGCGGCCGATCCACTCCACCGGCGCGTCGTCGCCGTGCTCCAGCACCTGCAGCTTGCCGTAGCGCGAGATGGGGGCGAAGGGGTCGTCGTTCACCTCGCTTCCGGCGAGCACCGGGATCTCCTCGTCGAGGAGCTCCACCAGCTGGCGGAGGATGCGGCTCTTCGCCTGCCCGCGCAGCCCCAGCAGGATGAAGTTCTGGCGGGACAGCACGGCGTTGACGATGGAGGGGACCACGGTGTCTTCGTAGCCCACGATCCCGGGGAAGAGCGTGCGGCCGGCCTGCAGCCGGCAAATCAGGTTCTCGCGCAGCTCCTGCTTCACGCTGCGCGTCCGGTAGCCGGCCTCGCGGAGGGCGCCGAGAGTGGCGGGGCGCTGGGTCATCGTCCTTCGGGTTCGCGTTGGTTCACTCGGGGACCACGATGGCCACGCCGCCGGGGCGGCGCTCCATGCGCGGGGTGATGCCGGGCACCGGCGCGTCCTGGAGCGCCGCGCGCAGCGCGTTCCAGTCCGCGTAGCCGTCCAGCCGCTGCAGGGTGTGCACCGTGGGCGGGAGCAGCTTGAGCTGGCCGTGGTGGAAGCGCGCCACCGCCTCGGCCGGGTGCAGCCAGACCGCGTCCGTCATCTCGGCGTCGTGCGCGTCGCACACCGCGCCGGCGGGAGCGCGGGCGGCGAAGAAACGGGTGTCGTAGCGCCGCGGCTCGGGCTCGGGGGTGATCCAGTGGCCCACGTAGATCAGCTCGTCGCCCGCCAGCCGCAGGCCGTTCCCCACCGCCACGTCGCGCAGCGTGACCACCTCGTTCAGCAGCGCGCGCCGGGCGACGGCCAGGCTCTCGGCCAGGTCGGCGTGCGGGGCGCCGACCCGGTCGGGGTGCGCCAGCAGGATCCCCGTCTCCTCGAACGCCTCGCGGATCGCCGCCATGACGTACCCCGCCGCCTCGGCCGGGTCGCCGAGGTCGAGGCGGCGCGCCCACGCCTCGGGCGACGGCCCGTCGAGCCGGTCGGCGGCGGCGGCGGAGCGGTCGCTCGCGTCCACCACCCCGCCGGGGAAGACCCAGGCATCGGCCGCGAAGCCGCTGCGCCGGTGGCGCCGGAGGAGCAGCGCCTCGGGGCCGCCCTCGGCATCGCGCAGCAGCACCACCGTGGCGGCGGGGCGCGGCGCGGCCGGGACCAGGGCGGCATCCTCCACCTTCTCCAGGAACCCCGCCGGCAGGTGCTCGGAGGGGATTAAGAAGGTGTTGGGGTCGTCGGTCGCGCGGCGCGCGGCGCTGGCGGCGGACTGCGGTCGAGGGTCGGTCACGGCGCCCCGGCAGAGGGTTTGTCTCGGGTATCCTCAACCTTAGCGGCGGGATGGGCGCGGGGCAATCCGCGGAACGACCTTCCGGGGCACGCGAAGGCACCTCCCGCGCGGCGGCGGGAGGTGCCTTCGTTGATCGCTCCGCGAAATTTATCTGCGGTACACCCAGTCGTTGTCGCGCCCGTACACGACCAGCGTCCTCCCCGTCCGCCGGGCGCCGTAGTCCCACCAGTCGCTGAGCTGGAGCGAGTCGCCGAGGGCGCGGTAGCGTCCGGTGTCTTCGAAGTGCTCCACGGAAATCGTCCCCGAGCGCCGGTAGCGGTAGTCGTAGGTGAAGGTGTAGGTGCTGTCCGCGCGGAAGGTGTAGCTGCCGCCGGTGACCCACGCGGTGTCTTCCGCCACGACCCAGTCTATCCAGGGCAGGGTGTGGCCGGCGACGGTGCGGAGCGTCCAGTTCCCCGCCAGCCCGGGGTCGGCCCCGGTCGAGTCGCGGCAGGCGGCGGCGAGGAGGAGCAGGGTGGCGGCGGCGAGCAGGCGTCGGATGGGCATGGCGGCGGCGCGGCGAAGTCGAGGGGTGTCGGACGCCTGAATCTTCGCCTGCCGCGGAGGATGGGCGCAAGGCGGAACTGCCCCTCACCCCGGTTCGGGCGGACCCGGACCCGGTTCATACGAAAGGGTAGCGCGTGTCCGCCCGAACCGACCCTCTCCCGAACAGCACGGGAGAGGGTGACTGACGGCTCGCTTCGCTCGTGACCGCGCACCGAAGCTTTCCGCTCTGTCGTTGCCGTCAACCTCTCCCGCTGTTTGGGAGAGGTCGAAAAAAGGCGATCGGCAGTTATGATCGCCTTTTTTCGGGTGAGGGACAGGCCGGGCGCCGTGCGTCAGCCCTCCCCGCGCCCTAGAATTGCACGCGTGTCCATCGACCGAGAATCGACCTGGGCCAGCGTGGAGCGGATGCCGGAGCGCGTGACGATCTACCGGGCGGCGTGGGTGCTGCCGGTGGCGATGGAGCCGATCCGCGAGGGCGCGGTGATGGTGGGGGCCGACGGGCGCATCGCCGCCGTGGGCCCGCGCGCGGCCATCGAGCCGCCGGAGGGCGCGGAGATCGTGGAGCTGGGCGAGGCGGCGCTCCTCCCCGGGCTCGTCAACGTGCACGCGCACCCGGAGCTCTCGCTCTTCCGCGGCGCGCTGGAGGACCTCCGCTTCCGCGACTGGATCCTGCGGCTGGTGGGAACCAAGCGCGCCGCGCTGCGCGACGAGGACTTCGACCCGGCCGCGCGCTGGTCGATGGTGGAGTGCCTGCGCGCCGGCATCACCACCCTTGCCGCCACGGAGGCGTCGGCCGCCTCGCTCGGCGCGCTGAAGGAGGCGGGGATGCGCGGCCTGGTCTACCGCGAGGTCTTCGGCCCCGACCCGGCCATGGCGGACGAGTCGATGGCCGGGCTGCGCGCCGCCGTCGACCGGCTGCGCGGGGAGGAGACGGAGCTGGTGCGGATCGGCATCTCCCCCCACGCGCCGTACACCGTCTCCGACGCGCTCTTCGCCGCCGCCGGCCGCTACGCCCGCGACGAAGGGCTCCCCATCGCCATCCACGCCTGCGAGTCCGCCTCCGAGCGCGAGCTGGTGACGCGCGGCGAGGGCGACTTCGCGCCGGGGCTGCGGGCGCGGGGGATCGACACGCCGGCGCGGGGCACGTCGACCGTGGAGCTGCTGGAGCGGCTGGGGGTGCTCGACGCGCGGCCGCTCCTCATCCACTGCGTGCTGCTGGAGTACGACGACGTGGTGCGGCTGGTGGACCACGGGTGCGCGGTGGCCCACTGCCCCGTGGCGAACGCGAAGCTGGGGCACGGCGCCGCGCCGCTCGCCGAGCTGCGCGAGGCCGGGGTGCGGGTGGGGCTGGGGACGGACTCCGTGGGCAGCAACAACCGCATGGACCTGCTGGAGGAGGCGCGCTTCGCCTCGCTGCTGCACCGCGCGCGGCTGGCCTCGTTCGATTTCCTCTCCCCCGCCGACCTGCTGCGCCTGGTGACGATCGACGGCGCCCGCGCGCTGGGGATCGAGGCGCGCGTCGGCACCCTGGAGCCGGGGAAGGACGCCGACCTCTGCGCCGTCTCGCTGGCGGCGGCGCACGTGCGGCCCGTGCACGACCCGGTCGCCGCGCTCTTCCACGCCGCGCGCGGGAGCGACGTGGTGCTCACGGTGGTGCGCGGGCGGGTGCTCTTCCGCGACGGACGGGTGCTCACGCTGGACGAGGCCGCGCTGGCCGAGGCGGTGGAGGAGCCGGCCCGCCGCATGCGCGAGGCGCTGGCGTGAGCACCCTTCCCCGCGCCGCCGGGCGCGAGCTGATGGACGAGCCGGCGCAGGACCGCGGGGAGCTGGCGCGGAGCCTGGCCGACCTGCGGGGGGTAAACCGGTGGCTGGGCGGCACGCGCGTGGTCCTCCACCACCTGGAGGCACTCTTCGAGCGCCACCCGCGCCCCTCGTACCGCATCGTCGACCTGGCGACCGGCTCGGGCGACATCCCGCTCCAGGTGGCGCGGTGGGCGCGGGAGCGCGACGTGCAGGTGGAGATCGTGGCGACGGACAACCACCCGGCCACGCTGGAATTCGCCCGGGCGCACACGGCGGACGAGCCGGCGGTCCGCACCGAGCTGGCGGACGCGCTGGCGCTCCCCTGGGCCGACGATGCGTTCGACGTGGCGCTGCTCTCCACCGCGCTGCACCACTTCGACGACGAGCGCGACTGCCTGCGGGTGCTGCGGGAGATGCACCGCGTGTCGCGCATCGGGCTGATCGTGAACGACCTGGCGCGCTCGCGGACGGCGCTGCTGGGGGCGCGGCTGCTGGCGGCGACGGTCTGGCGCACGCACCCGGTCACGCGGCACGACGGGCCGCTCTCCGTCCGCCGCGCCTTCACGCCGGACGAGCTGCGCGCCCTGGCCGCGCGGGCGGGGTTCCGGCAGGCGGCGGTGCGGGCCCACGTGCCCTTTCGCGTGGCACTGGTGGTGGAAAAGGAGTAGGGCGATGGATGGACGGCGCGAATCGCGTGAGGTGGTGGTGGTCGGCGCCGGCCCGGCGGGGTCGGCCACGGCCGCGCGCCTGGCGCGGGCCGGCCACGACGTGCTGCTGCTGGATCGCGCGGAGTTCCCCCGCCGCAAGCCGTGCGCGGAGTGCGTGAACCCCGCCGGCGTCGACGCCCTGCGCCGCCTGGGCGCGTGGGACGCGGTCGCGGCCGCCGGCCACGCGCGGCTGGACGGCTGGCGCATCGCCGCGGTCGGCGGCGAGGGGTTCGACGGCCGCTTCCCCGGCGCGACGCACGGCATCGCCATCCCCCGCGAGACGCTGGACGACGTCCTTCTCCGCCACGCCCAGGCGCGCGGCGCCGAGGTGCGCACCGGCGTGCGCGTCGCGGACCTGCTGCGCGACGCGCGGGGAGCCGTCGCCGGGGTCCGCGTCCAGGGCGAGGGTGGAGAGCGGGAGATCGCCGCGCGCCTCGTCGTCGGCGCGGACGGGCTGCGCTCGGTGGTGCTGCGGCGCCTGGGCCTCCTCCGCCGCCGGCCGAAGCTGCGCAAGCTGGCGCTGACCGCGCACGTCACCGGCTTCGGCGGCGTTCCCGGGCGGGGCGAGGTGCACGTGAGCGGCCGCGGCGCCTGCCTGGGGATCGCGCCGGTGGGCGGCGGCCTGGCGAACGTCACCGTGGTCGTCCCCGGCGACCGCGCGGACGAGGTCTCGGGCGACGCGGACGGCTACTTCGACGCGGCGCTGGCGCGCTACGGCTTCGGGGGATTGAGGCGCGTGGACACGGTGCTGGCGACGGGTCCGTTCGACTGCCCGGTGCGGAGCGCGGTGGTGGACGGCGCGCTGCTGGTGGGCGACGCTGCCGGCTACTACGATCCCTTCACCGGCCAGGGGATCTTCCGCGCCCTGCGCGGCGGCGAGCTGGCGGCCGACGCGGCCGGCGCCGCCCTCCGCGCGGGCGACACCTCCGCGCGGGGGCTGGCGCCGTACGAGCGCGCCCGCCGCCGCGCCTTCGGCCCCGGCGAGCGGATGCAGCACGTGGTGGAGGCGTTCGTCTCCCGCCCCGCGCTCCTCTCCGCCGTGAGCCGCCGCTTCACCGCGCGCCCCTCCCTCGCCGACGCCGTGATCCGCGTCACCGGTGACGTGAGCCCCGTCGCCTCGCTCTTCACCCCGCGCTTCTGGGCGGGGCTGGTGTGGGGATGACGAATGATCTGATGACGGGCAACCATCCTTTGCCACGAAGAAGAAAGACGTCGTCCTGAGGCCGGTCACGGCTGTGTTGCGGCGTAGACAGGTCCGGCAGGCCGAAGGATCTATAGCCGCAGCGGCGACACAGCCTTTATCGCGCCGTCAAACCGGGTAGCGGCGCTCCGGCGAGTATGTCGCATGAGCTGGCTATAGATCCTTCGGGCTGCCAACCTCCGCGTGCACGCAGCGGAAGCGGGACCGCCCTCAGGATGACGTCATTGGAGGACGTGCGAGGGGACTGAATCAATGCGCATCATCGAGGCAACGCGCTCGGTGTCCACCGGGATGCCGGTGTGGCCGGGCGATCCGCCCTTCCGCTGCGGCTGGAGCGCGCGACTGCCGGACGACGGCGTGAACGCCGCCGAGCTCTCGCTCGGCACGCACACGGGTACGCACGTCGACGCGCCGCTGCACGTGATGCTCGGCGGCGCGCCGATCGGCTATCTCCCGCTCGCGCCGTTTATCGGCCCCGCGCACGTGATCGCCACGCACGGAGCGGTCGAGCTCGGAGAGGCGTGGCTGACGGAGCACCTTCCCGACGGCTGCGAGCGGCTCCTCCTGCGCACGCGCGCGTGGCGCGAGCCCAGGCTGTTTCCCGACAGCTGGCCGGCGCTCACCGCCGACGGCGCGCAGCTCCTGGTGGCCCGGGGAGTGCGGCTGGTGGGAACCGATGCGCCGTCGCCCGACCCCGTGGACTCGAAAGATCTCCCCGTGCACAGGATTCTCCTCGGCGCCGAGATCCCCATCATCGAAAATCTCCAGCTGGTAAGCACCAAACATGGGCACGTGTACGAGCTGATCGCCCTCCCCCTCTTCCTCCTGGAGGCCGACGCGTCGCCCGTGCGCGCGGTGCTGGTGGAACGATGATGGACGCGCTCCGCACCGTCCTGGCGCCCAACCCGGGGGCGATGACGCTCGACGGCACCCGCACCTTCGTCGTCGGGTGCGAGCGGCCGGCGGTGATCGATCCGGGACCGTCCGACGGGGAGCACCTGGACGCGATCCTCGCCGCGCTCGAGGGCCGCCCGCCGGTCGCCATCCTCCTCACCCATGCGCACGGCGACCACTCCGAGCTGGCGGGGCAGCTGGCGTTCGAGACCGGCGCGCCGGTGATGATGGCGTCCGGCACCGGCCGTCCCGGCGACAACCCCGCCGTTGCGCGCTGGCTGGAGGACGGCGACGCAATCCACACGGATTGTGGCAGCCTGCAAGCCGTGGCGACGCCGGGACACTCGCCCGACCACCTTTCGTACCACTGGCACGACAGGGGCGCCGTCTTCGTCGGCGACCTCTTCATGGGCGAGGGCGACACCACCCTCGTGGCGCCACCGGAGGGCGACCTGGCGGCCTATCTGCGCTCGCTGGACCGCATCGCATCCCTCTCCCCCGTCGTGCTGTACCCCGCCCACGGGCCCCCGCTGACCGACCCCGCGGAGGCCGTCGCGCGCTACCGCCGCCACCGCGAGGCGCGCATCGAGCAGGTGGTCCGCGCATTGCGACGCGCCGGCCCGTCGCGGCCGCGCGAGCTCCTGGACGCGGTGTACGGGGCGGAGCTGCACCCGTCGCTGCGGCTGGCGGCGGAGGGCTCCCTCCACGCCATCCTCGGCTACCTCTCCGCCGAGGGGCTGGCCGAGCTGCTCCCGGATGGCCGCCACTCCCTGGCAGACGATCGATGACGGACACTCTCGACGGCGCCCTGCGCGCCGCGCTGGAAGCGGTTACACCCCAGGCCGTGGACGCGCACCTGCGCTTCCTCTCGCTGCCCTTGTTGGAGGGGCGCGCGCCCGGCACCCGCGGCGGGATGCTGGCGATGGAGTACATCGCCGCGCAGTTCGAGCGGATGGGGCTGCAGCCGGTGGACGGCGCGTGGACGCAGCCGGTGCCGATGGTGGGGATGGACCCGCACCCGCGCCTGGAGCTGGCGGCGCCGGGCGGCCCCATCCTCCCCGCGTACGGGGACGAGTACGTGCTGGAGGCAGGGGTCCCGCGCCCCGAGGTGTCTCTGGATGCGGAGCTGGTGTTCGCCGGCTACGGGATCACCGCGCCGGAGTTCGGGTGGGACGACTTCAAGGACGTGGACGTGCGCGGCAGGGTGCTGCTGGTGCGCGTCAACGACCCGGGGACCGAGGCGACACCGGGGTTCTTCGGCGGAAAGGCGCTCACCTACTACGGGCGCTGGACCTACAAGCTCGAGGAGGCGTCGCGCCGCGGCGCGGCCGGCGTGCTGCTGCTGCACACCGACGAGAGCGCCGGCTACGGCTGGAACGTGGTGAAGACGTCGAACACCAACGAGCAGTTCGACCTCGCCGGCGCCCCCGAGTTCCCGCTGCAGGTGCGCGGCTGGATCGCGCAGCCGGCCGCCCGCGCCGCCCTGGCCGCCGCGGGGCACGACCTCGACGCGCTGGTCGCCGCCTCCGAGGCGAAGGACTTCCGCCCCGTCGCGACGGGGATCGGGGTGCGCGCCCACGTCCGCAGCCACGTGCGCGAGGTGGCGACGGCGAACGTGGTGGGCCTCCTCCCCGGTTCCGACCCGGGGCGCCAGCACGAGGTGGTGATCGTCTCCGCCCACTACGACCACCTGGGGATGCGCGTGGGCGACGACGGCGCGCCGCACGTCTACCATGGCGCGTACGACAACGCGAGCGGGGTGGCGCTGCTGCTGGCGGTGGCGGAGGGGCTGGCCCGCGCGCCGGCGCGGCCGCCGCGGCCCTTCCTCTTCGTCTCGACCACGGCGGAGGAGTCGGGGCTGCTGGGCGCGGAGTGGTACTCCCGCCACCCGCTCTACCCGCTGGCCACCACCGCGGCCGTGCTGAACGTGGACGGCGCGAACCTGTGGGGACGGACGGAAGACATCGCGCCGCTGGGCACCGACCGCTCGGAGCTGGGCGCCCTGGTGCGTGCCGCGGCGGAGGCGGAGGGGATGGTGGTGGCGCCCGAGCAGCACCCGGAGCAGGGGATGTTCTTCCGGCAGGACCACTTTCCCTTCGCCCGCGCGGGGGTGCCGGCGCTGGCGATGGACCACGGACTGCGCTACGAGGGGCGGCCGGAGGGATGGGGGCAGGCGCGCTACGAGGAGTTCAACGCGCGGCACTACCACCAGCCGAGCGACGCCTACCAGCCGGGGGTGGACTACGGCGGCGCGGTGCAGCAGGGGCGCGTGCTGCTGCGCACCGCCTGGGCCGCCGCCACCGCCGACGCGCTCCCGCAGTGGGCGCCCGGCAGCGAGTTCAGCCGGCCGCCCCTCACCCCGGTTCGGGCGGACGAGGGTCGGGAGTAGGCGCAGCACAGCGCGTCCGCCCGAACCGACCCTCTCCCGAACTGCCGGGAGAGGGTGAACAACCGGGTGACGGCACACTGGGACCGACTCCGCGCGAGGCTATGCGGCGTGCAGTCCGCGCAGGCGGACTTCGTGCCGTTGTAGCCCCGGGTTTCAACCCGGGGTTCGCGAGCGAGAGCCGGAGGTGCCGGGAAAGCACCGCACCGCCGCCCGTCCAATCATGAGACGGAGAACGGCGTGTCGAGCCGGTGTCGCGCTCGCTTGCGGACACGGAACATCCGGCGGCACAAGGGGTCGCATCATCCTGGGGCGAATGGACGCAACTCGTTCCCCCTGTAAGACGTAGGACAGAAGCGCGTGACAGCGGCAGCCGTGTCGACCATGACCATCCCCGCCCTCGAGGCGATCGCCGACGCATTCTGCACGGTCGGCGAGGACTGGAGCATATCCTACTGGAACCGCGCCGCGGAGCGCTGGTTCGGCGTGTCGCGCGAGGATACCCTGGGGCAGCCGCTCTGGGACGCGCTCCCCGAGCTGCGCGAGCCCGGGCTGCGCGCGCGGATGGCGGCCGTGGTGGCCACCGCGCGCCCGCTGCGCTTCGACTTCCCCGCGCGCGACGACGGCACCCCGCTCTCGCTGGAGGCGTCGCCGCTGGAGGGGGGCGGGGTGGCGCTGCACTTCCGCGACGCGGCCGAGCAGGCGCGGCTGGCGGAGCGCTACTCGGGGCTGCTGGCGTCGATCCGCGACGGCTTCCTGGCGGTGGACCCGGAGTGGCGCGTGGTCTACGTGAACCCGGCGGCCGAGGCGCTGCTGCGGGTGCGGCTGCACAAGGCGGTGGGCGCCTGCCTCCTCGACTACCTTCCCGACGAGCCGGCGGAGCTGAAGCACGCCCTTCGCCACACCATGGAAGACGGCCTCCCCCGCGGGCTGCACGCGGTGCGCCCCGAGGCGGAGTGGCTGCGCGGCCGCTGCTTCGACCTCTCGGTCGATCCGCTGGCGGGCGGCGGAATCTCGCTCCTCTTCCAGGACGTGACCGAGCGGCAGGAGCGCGAGGTGGAGCTGGCGCGCCTGGCCAGCGAGGCGGAAGAGGCGAGCCGCGCCAAGAGCCGCTTCTTCGCCGCGGTGAGCCACGAGCTGCGCACGCCGCTGCACGCCATCGTGGGCTACACGCACCTCCTCTCCACCGACTCGTACGGCGACATCCCGGCGCCCGCCTCGCGCGCGGCGGAGCGCGCCAGCGTCTGCGCCGAGCACCTGGCGCGGCTGATCGACGACGTGCTCCTCCTCACCACCGCCGAGATCGACCGCCTGCCGATGTACCCGGCCAGCCTCCGCCTGGCCGAGTACGCCGCCGAGGTGCTGGAGCCGCTCCGCCGCCAGGCCGAGGCCAAGGGGCTGCGCTTCGAGCTCGACGTGCCCGCGGAGCTGCCGCCCATGCTGGTGGACCCCGAGCGGCTGCGGCAGGTGCTCTACAGGCTGGTGACCAACGCGATCAAGTTCACTCCCCGCGGCCAGGTGCGGGTGGCCGCCCGCGAGGAGAGTGGAGGCGTGGAGCTCCGGGTGGAGGATTCGGGGCCGGGGGTCGCGGAAGCGGACCGCGCGCGGATCTTCGAGGTCTTCGAGCAGGTGTGCGACGACGCGCGCACCGACTCGATGAACCGCGGCACCGGCCTGGGCCTCACCATCGCGCGCTCCCTGGCGGAGCGGCTGGGCGGCTCGCTGCGGCTGGAGCAGCCGGAGGCCGGGGGATCCGCGTTCGTGGTGTGGCTGCCGCTGGGATAACGGCCAGCTCACGCAGAAGCGCAGAGACGCAGGGAGCCGCGGCGAGCGGCTCTCTGCGTTTCTATGCTTTCGCGCGCGGCTTCGGCTTGGCGGCGGGCTTGCGGATGCGGCGGGCACGGGCGGCGGCGGCCTGCGCCTTGGGCGTCGGCCGGCGGCGGGGGGCGGGGGGCGGCTCCTTCTCCTGGTGCTGCTCCACCAGCTTCTCCTGGTCGGCGTCGAGCACCTCCAGCGCCTCGGCCGCTGCTTCGGCGCCGCCGCCGTAGAGGAAGATCGGCACGCCCGCCCCGCGCAGCGCGTCCGCCACGTCGATGCGGTCCTCGAAGGCGCAGACCAGCTCGTACTCCTTCCGCAGCTTCGCCACCTGCTCGACCTTGAACTCGCCGCTGCGGCGGAGGTCGCCGGGAGGGCGCATCAGCAGGCGGTCGTACCCGGTGAGGCCGTTGGCCTTCAGCCAGCGCTCGGTGGTGCGGCGGGTGTGCTCCGGGCGCCCGGTGAGGAAGACCACGCGGTTCCCCGCCGCGTGCAGCGCCCGCAGCACCTCCATCGACGCCGCGATCGGCGGGTCGGAGCCGATGGCGTCGAAGTACGACTTCCAGTCGCGCTTCTTCCCCTTCTCCACCTCCACGAAGTGCGCCCGCGCCCGATCGTCGCTCAAGGTGCCGTCCAGGTCCCAGATTACCGCTTTCGGCAGGCGCTTCGGCATTCTCCAGCTCTCGCTCGGGTTAACCGCGTTAACCCGGGCGATTCTGGAAGATGCTTGCCAGCGCAACGCGGCTGGGCCGCTTCTGGCACGTGGAAAGGAGACGCAGGGTCATTGGCGGGAACGCGCGACGGTCAGTATTACCTGATGAAGTAATATTTACCTGGAGGACGAGATGAAGATCACGGCGAAGGGCCAGGTCACGGTTCCCCAGCACATCCGGGAGCAGCTGGGTCTCCTGCCGCACACCGACGTGGACTGGGAGCTGAAGGATGGCGCGGCCGTGCTGACCAAGGCGCGGGAAGGTGACCGACGGCGCGGGCGCGCGCTCGTGGAGCACATGCGAGAACGCGGCACCGTGAAGATGAGCACCGACGAGATCATGGCGCTCACTCGCGGCGACCCGTGAGCCGCGTGCCGGTAGATCCGTCCTGGTCGTGAATGCATCTCACGCAGAGGCGCGGAGACACAGAGAGAACCGCCTGGCCTCTCCGCGTCCTCTGCGGCTCTGCGTGAGCCCAGGTCGTTTCACCCCTTCGGCGTGCGGGCGGGGCGCACCTCGATGCGGGAGGCGAGCGAGCGCTTGGGGAAGGCGAGGAGGTCCATCACCAGCTCGGCAATGTCTTCGGGCTGGATCTTCCAGGCGTCCTTCTCCCCCGGCTCGTTGTGGTTGAAGTGGGTCGCCACGCTCCCGGGCATGATGTAGTTCACGCGGATCCCCTGCTCGCGCACGTCCAGCATCAGCGCCTCGCTGAAGCCCACCAGCCCGAACTTGGTGGCGTTGTACGCCGCCCCGCCGGCGAAGGCGTTCTTCCCGGCCAGCGAGGCGATGTTGATGATCCACGCGTCTTCGCTCTTCACCAGGTGCGGGATCGCCTCGTGGCAGCAGTAGAAGACGCCCGAGAGGTTGGTGCCGATCATCCGGTCCCAGGTCTCCGGATCGGTCTCGTCGACCGATGCGAAGGCGCCGAACCCTGCGTTGTTCACCAGGATGTCGAGCCCGCCCAGCGTCTCCACCGTCTGCCCCACCAGCCGCTTCACGTCGTCGAACCGGCTCACGTCGCCGGGGATGCCGAGCACCTTGCCGGCGCCGAGCGCCTCCAGCCTGCGCGCGGCCTCCGTCACCTCCGCCGGGTTGCGCGCCGACACCACCACGTTGGCGTCCGCCCGCGCGAGCGCCTCGGCGATCGCGTAGCCGATCCCCTTGCTGCTCCCCGTGACGATCGCCGTCTTCCCCCGCAGCTCCACCGCCATCCCGCCCTCCCTCTCGTTCGTGTCCCACTCGCCGGGCGGCGCCCGGTCCCCCGGAGTGATTTGGGACGACGGATGCGGTGGCGCAAGCCGATCTTGCCGCGCGGGGACCGGCACGGCTTATTGATCCGCGCCCGCAGGTCCGCAAATCCCCAGACAGGACATCCCCATGACCGATTCACAAGACGACGGCGAGCGGCGCGCCCAGCCCGAATCCTTCCGCGGCCGCGCCCTCGCCGCCTCGCTCACCGCGACCGATCTCCAGAAGAGCCTGGCCTGGTATCGCGACGTGCTGGGCTTCACCGTCGACCAGCAGTACGAGCGCGAGGGTACCGTCCGCGCGGTGTCGCTGAAGGCCGGCAACGTGCGCATCCTGCTCGGCCAGGACAACGGGGCGAAGGGATGGGATCGCAAGAAGGGTGAAGGAATTTCGCTGATGATCACGACCGCGCAGGACGTCGACGCAGTCGCCGCCCGCATCAAGGAGCACGGCGGCACCCTCGAGACGGAGCCGACCGACATGCCCTGGGGCACGCGCGCGTTCCGCGTGCTGGACCCTGACGGGTTCATCCTGGCGATCTCGTCCGAGGCCTCGTAACCGCAGGTCTCACGCAGAGGCGCAGAGAGCCGCTGCGTGAGACCGCCTTGCTAGGCTGCCGCGAGCGCCGGCCGCGGCGCCGTGCGCCGGTTCATGATGTGCACCGCCTCGCCCAGCGCGTGCTTGAAGGCCTCCATCACCCCCTCGCCGAGCGTGGGATGGGTGTGGATGGTGAGCGCCACGTCTCCCGGAGAGGCCATCATCTCCACCGCGAACGTTGCCTCGGCGATCAGCTCGCTCGCCTCGGGGCCGACGATCTGCACCCCCAGCACGCGGTCGCCGTCCGCGACGATCTTGATGAACCCGTCCGTGTCGTTGAGCGACATCGCCCGCCCGGACGCGGCGAAGGGAAAGCGGCCCACCGTCGGCTCGATGCCGCGGCGCCGCGCCTCCGCCTCGCCGATGCCGACGGTGGCGATCTCGGGGTCGGTGAAGATGGCGGCCGGGAGCGCCAGCCAGTCCGCGCGGGCATAGCGGCCGGCGATCACCTCCGCCGCGACCTCTGCCTCACGGAAGGCCTTGTGCGCCAGGTAGGGCCCGCCGGTCATGTCGCCCACCGCGTAGATCCCGGGGACGCTGGTCGCCATCCGCTCGTCCACCGCCACGTGGCCGCGCGCGTCCAGCCGCACGCCCACCTCCTCCAGCCCCAGCCCGGCGGTGTTGGGACGGAAGCCGACCGCCACCAGCACCTTCTCCGCCTCGATCACCCGCGTCGCGCCGCCGTGCTCCACCGTGACCGCCGCGCCCGCGCCGGACGGCTCCCAGCCGAGCGCGCGGGCGCCGGTCAGCACCTCCGCGCCGCGCTTGCGCAGCCGGCGCTCCACCACCCGCACCAGGTCCGCGTCCACGCCGGGGAGGAGCGCGTCGGCCGCCTCCAGCACCGTCAGCCGCGTCCCGAGCCGCTGGTACATCATCCCCAGCTCCAGCCCGATCACCCCGCCGCCGATCACCAGCAGCGACGCAGGGATGGCGGGGAGGTCCACCGCGTCGCGCGCGGTCAGGATGCGCTCGCCGTCTGGCGCGAAGCCGGGGAGCGCCGCCAGCGCCGCGCCGGTGGCGAGCACGATGCCGTCGCGCGCCACGCAGCGCCGCGTACTCCCGTCCGCGGCCGTGACCTCGACCGTGTGCGCGTCGACGATCCGCGCGGTGCCGTACGCCGTCTCGCCGCCGTTGCCACGGATCAGGGTGCCGACGTTGGTGGTGAGCCGCTCCACGATCCCCGCCTTCCACCGCTGCGTCGCGGAGAAGTCGATGGCCGGCTCGCCCGCGCTGATCCCCATCGCCCCCGCCTCGCGGATGCGGTCGAGGGTGCCGGCGGCGTGGATCAGCGCCTTGCTGGGGATGCACCCCCAGTTCAGGCAGACGCCGCCGAACGATTCCTTCTCGATGCACAGCGTCGCCGTGCCGAGCTGCGCCAGCCGGATCGCGGCCGTGTAGCCCCCCGGCCCGCCGCCGATCACGATCGCGTCGTATTCCTTCGCGTCCATCCCTCGCCTCCCTCGCGTTAGAGACCGAACGGTCGCAAACAGGTCAAATAAAAAGCGCGCCCGTGCCTCAGGCGGCGCGGACGCGCTCCTCCAGGTACCGGCGCAGGTGCGCGGCCGCGCGGGCGACGTGCGCGTCGTCGTCGTACAGGCGGCTGAGCATCACCGCGCCCTCGAGCGTGGAGACCATCACCGTCGCCAGCTCGTCGGCGTCGACGTCGGCGCGCACCTCGCCGCGCGTCTTCCCCCACTCGGCGGTGCGCGCGACCAGGCCGCGCAGTCCGTCCATCGCCTGGCGGGCGCGCTCGCGCAGGGCGGGGTTGCCGTCGTCGTTCTCGATGGCGGCGTTCATTACCGCGCAGCCGCCGGGAACGGGCGGATCGGAGGGGAGGGCGGCGAAGACGGAGATGACGGCGTCGAGCCGGTCGAGGGCGTTCGTCTTCCCCTCCAGCGCCGCCGCGAAGCGCCGCCCCATCAAGCCCACCGCATAGGCGAAGGCCTCCACCGCGAGCTGCTCCTTGCTCTCGAAGTGGCGGTAGATGCCGCCCTTCTGCAGCCCGGTGGCCGCCATCACGTCGGACATCGACGACCCCGCGAAGCCGTGCTGGTTGAACAGCGTGGCGGCCTTGCGGATGATGTTCTCGCGCGTGCCTTCGCCCCTCGCGACCATGCGCCCCCTTCCGAGTAGAGACCGATCGGTCTCAAGCTAAGTGGATCGCTCCACCGGGTCAAGCATTCCGCGCGCCCTCGGCTGAGTCGGGCGAATGAATTCGCGGCAACAACGGCCCAAAGTCCGCCTTCGCGGACTCGCGACCGCGACATCGGGGCAGGCGGCGGGGTTCAGCCCGCGCGATAGTCCGACCGGCGCGTCTCGCCCTCGGCGCTGGAGCGATGCCAGTCCAGCTCCTCGCGCGTGAGCGGATGGAGGAGGAGGTCCACGGCGAGCCAGGCGAGCTGCGAGAAGGGGTAGAAGACGAAGGGCACGACCACCATCAGCGCCGGGCCGCCGATCTCCAGCAGGCGCCAGGGCACGTCGGGCCAGAGGGCGATCATCACCCCCACCAGCACGATGGCCAGGATCCCCTCGGCGAGCGCGATGTTGAACATCATCGCGCCCAGGAAGAAGTCGTGCTCGCCGCGCTCCAGCCGCAGGCCGCAGGTGGGGCAGCGCTCCTTCATCTTCATCCAACTCTTCAGCACCCCGCGCCCGCCGCACACCGGGCAGCGCAGGCGCGCGGCGTTCAGGAGCCGCTTGCCGAGCGGCGGAACGTCGATGCGCGCATGGGGCTTCGGATCGCTCATGACGTGCATCTGTAGCGCGTGCTGTGCCATCGTGTGCTCCTCGAACTGAAGGCTTCACACGGAGCCGACGGAGTCACCAGAGACCAACTCCGCTGACTCCGTTGACTCCGTGTGAGACGCGTCTTTAGAACTTTCGTGATGTACGGATCTGAAGGTCGCGAATCGCCGGCGGCGGGTGAATCGGAGAGGGGAGTACATGGCGGTGGGGGATGTCCCTACGGACGGCCCCCGACTTGCCGTAAATCCGCCCGGGGACTAGCTTGGCGCCGTCACCCGGGACGATGCCGACCTCACCAAACCGACGGACGTGGAGCCAGGACGATGAAGTACGCGTTGATGGGAGCACTGCTGATCACGCTGCCGGCGGTGATCGCGCTGATCTACGCCATCGCCACGGGGAACCACCTCCTCATGTACGCGGCGATGGCCAGCTTCGGGCTGAACACGCTCCCGTTCATCGCCGCCGGGCTCCTGATGCGCAAGTCCGACGGCGCCGACCTGGGCCACTGAGCCGAGGGGTCAGCGCACGATCCGGATCTCCCGCGCACCGAGCACCCACAGCCGCCCCGCGGCGTCCCAGGCGACGTCGCGGGGCGACTGCTTTCCCTCCTGCAGCACCTTCCCGTCCGCCGCCGCCAGCAGCCGCAGCTCCTTCCCGCGCGCCAGCACCGCGATGCGCCCGCCCGACGGCGACACCCGCAGCTCGTCCGCCTGGGCGTGCCCGATCCCGCCGAAGCCGTGCTTCCAGAGCGGTTTGAGCCCCTCGCGCCCGTGGCGCAGCGCCACCACGTCGCCGCCGATCAGCCCGTAGAGCGTGCCGTCCGGCGCCGCCTCCAGCCGCCGCGCCGGCGCCGCCGTGCGGTACGTCGACAGGAGCCGGCCGCTCAGCGCGTCGCGCACCTCGATCGAGGGCGGCACGTCGTTGCGGTCGCTCCCCGAGAGCGCCACGTACACGCGGTCGCCCAGCGGCGACACGGCGAGCGCCGACACCGGCGACCCCGCGTCGGGCCACCCCCAGCGCGGCGCCAGCGAACGCGGGTCGAGCCCCAGCACGCTCCCGCCGCGGCTCGCCGTGTACACCCAGCGCCGGCGCGGGTCACGGGCCAGCGGCGCCTCGGAGCGGCGGACGGCGCCCGTCTTCCCCGCGGAGTCCACCATCCCCGCCGCGCCGGGAACGCGCAGGTACACCCGTCCGCTGTCCAGCCAGAGCATCCGCGGCGCCCCCCGGAGCTCCACCGGCACCCGCTCCACCACGCGCCCCGCCGTGTCGAGCGCCGTCAGCCGCGCCGAATCGCCCACCCACGCGCGGCCGAGCGAGTCCAGCGCCAGCGTCGCCGCGGCGGAGACGGAGTCGGGGAGCGGCACCCGGTCCAGCGTGCGCAGGGTGTCGCCGCCCCCGCGGCACCCCGCGGCGGCGGGAAGGAAGAGGAGGAGAACGACGACGGGGAGATGCCGCAGGCGGTCTCGTGCGCGTGGGTTCGGGATCATCCGGTCGACGGCGTGCGGCGGTCCATGGCGTGGCTGAGCGGGACGGAGGCGGCGGCCGGTCCCCTGTCCCGCATCTCCCCACGCACATACATTGCCGTCCGCCCCGACCCCGCGACCGACCGCCCATTCCGATGCCCGCAGCCGACGCCGAGCAGGTCATCCACAGCGCCCTGGAAGAGTCCGCCCGGGTGACGCTGGCGCTGCGGGAGATGGCCCCGGCGGTGCTCCGGGCGGCGGGGCTCCTGGCCGAGGCGTTCCGCGCCGGGAACCGGCTGTACGCCTGCGGCAACGGCGGCTCCGCGTGCGACGCGATGCACCTGGTGGAGGAGCTGGTGGCGCGCTACAAGCGCGAGCGCCCGGGCCTCCCCGCGCACCACCTGCTCGACGCGCCCACGCTCACCTGCTGGAGCAACGACTACGACTTCGCCAGCGCCTTCCGCCGGCAGGTGGAGGCGATGGTGCGCCCGGGCGACGTGCTGGTGGCGATCAGCACCAGCGGCGGCTCGGCCAACGTGCTCGCCGCGGCCGAGGCGGCGCGCGAGCGCGGCGCGGTGGTGGTCGGGCTGCTGGGGCGCGGCGGCGGGGCCGTCGCGCCGCTCTGCACCGAGGCGCTGGTGGTGCCGGCCGACGCCACCGAGCGCATCCAGGAGGCCCACATCACCCTCATCCACCTGCTCTGCGAGCTGGTGGAGCGCGAGCTCTTCCCCGGCAGCGTCACGGACGGCTGAGCTCCCCCCCATCCGGACCCGTACCCCCACGCCCATGCGGATCACGAACTCGACCCTGCTCCCCGCGGCCGCCGCGGCGCTGCTGCTGCTGGCAGCCTGCGGCGAGAACAAGGCGCGCGCCGCGGCCCGCCAGCTCGCGCGCCGCAACTCGTGCGTGGCCGCCGAGCTGGCGCTCGACGCCAAGGAGCGGCTGGCCTCGCTCGACACGGCGATGGCGACCACGGAGGGGGGCCCGATGGAGCAGGTGACCGTGGCCGGCCACACCTTCGCGGCGGCGTACAAGGAGTGGGCCGACGCCGCCAGCCGCGTGGCCGACTACGCCGACTCGGCCGCGTTCGCCCGCACGCGCGACGACTCGCTGCGCTACGCCCGCATCTCCGAGCAGGCGCGCATCCGCCCGGGCGCCCGCGGCACCGTGCAGGGGAACGCGGTCGCGAGCTACAACCAGGATGTCTCCCGCGCCTTCGCCAACCCCGACCACCCCTGCAACAAGCCGGAGGACAAGGACGGAGACTGACGGCAGGGGACAGGGGACAGGGGACAGGGGACAGGGGACAGGGGACAGGGGACAGGGGACAGCCTGCAACCGCTTGCTGTCCCCTGTCCCCTGTAACCTGTCCCCTGCTTTTCAGTCGTCGTCGCCCGGATAGACGAGCTTGAAGAACCGGCTGTCGCCCTCGGGCACGTGCAGGAACTCGAGGCCGCGGTCGTCGAACACCCTGAACCACTCCTCCCAGGTGGTCTCGTCCAGGTTCTCCTCGCGCCCGCCGCTCTTCTTCCCCTCGATGAAGTCGATCCGCAGCAGCCCGTCGCCGGTGCCCTTCACGAAGGTGGGGATCCCCCCGCGCGACTCGGCCCACTTGCGGATCTCGTCATGGTCCCTGGTCCGCCTGGCGCTCGACATGGCCCTTCCTCCTCCCGAAAGATCCTCGTAGACTCCCCCTGCCGCGGCGCGCCACTTCGGCAAGGTCCGTTCCGTGAACGGAACGCACGCGCCCGCAGAGACCCTTCGAGCCAGGAGACCGCCGCATGGCCGTGCTGCACCTGCTGGGCACCGGCTCCGCGTTCAGCGACGCGAGCCGCACCACCACCATGCTGGCCTTCGAGAGCGGCGGCCGCACGCTGGTGGTGGACTGCGGCGGCGACGTGATCCAGCGCCTGCAGGTCTCCGGCATCGACCTGGAGGGGATCGAGGGGATGATCGTGACGCACGAGCACGCCGACCACTGCGGCGGCTTTCCGCTCTTCATGGAGAAGCTCTGGCTCTCCGGCCGCCGCGGCCCGATCCCCGTCTACGGCATCGAGAGCGCGATCGCGCAGGCGCGGCGGGCGTGGGAGTGCTTCGACACCGCGAGCTGGAAGGGCGTCCCCGAGATCCAGTGGCACCGGGTGCCGCACGAGCCCGGCGCCGAGGTGCTGCGCAACGAGCGCTGGCACGTGACCGCCTCCCCCGGGATCCACCCCGTGCCCGTCGTCGGGGTGCGCGTGGAGGCGGCGGGCGGCGGGGCGGTCGCGTACTCCTGCGACACCAATCCCTCCCCCGAGATCACCGGGCTGGCGCGCGGCGTCGACATCCTGGTGCACGAGGCGCAGAAGCAGCGCACCGAGGGCGTCCACTCCACCTACGAGCAGGCGGCCGAGGTGGCGGTCCGGGCCGGCGCGCGGCGCCTGGTGCTGGTGCACCTGCCGCCCGGGGTGGAAGACGGAGACCTGGCCGAGGCGCGCCGCATCTTCGAGCACACCGAGCTCGGCGAAGACGGGGGACGCTATGAGTTCTGAGCGCGCCCGTACCGCGGTGCTCGCCGCCTGGCTCGTCGTGGTCGGGGGATGCGGATCGGCGCAGGCGCGGCCCACGCTCGCGGCCCAGGCGTGCGCCCTCCCCGCGGGCGAGGAGCTGGTGGACGTGCGGCGGATGGACCGCTCGATCCGGGTGGAGCTGCGCTACGCCACGGCGAACAACTTCACCGGCCAGCGGCTCCCGGGGTACGACGCGCGCATCGCCCTCCTCCACCCCGCCTCGGCCGCGGCGCTCGCGCGCGTGCAGGCGCGGCTGCGCGGCGAGGGCCTCGGGCTCAAGGTGTTCGACGCCTACCGCCCGGTGCGGGCCACGCTGGCGATGGTGGAGTGGGCGGAGCGCACCAACCGGATCTGGGTGCTGGACCAGGGCTACGTGGCGCGGCAGAGCGGCCACAACCGCGGCAACACGGTGGACCTGACGCTGGTACGCCTGCGCGGCGGCGGCGAGATCGACATGGGGACGCCCTTCGACACCTTCTCCGAGGCCGCGCACACCGCCAACGCCACCGGCCAGGTGCTGGAGAACCGGATGAAGCTGAAGCGTGCGATGGAGTCCGAGGGCTTCCAGAACTACGACAAGGAGTGGTGGCACTACCGCATCCCCGCCAACGACACCCCGCTCGACGCGCCCCTCAGCTGCTTCCGATAGGGAATCGCCTGAACTCTTTTTGTTTACGCAACCCCACCCAACGACGTCATCCTGAGGCCGGCCAGGCTGCAGTCATCGTCTGCGAAAATGACTTGCAGGCCGAAGGATCTATAACCGCGTCGGCACGTGAGTGGTGAGATGCACAAACACTATCCCAGATTAAGTACTAGTTACGGATTCTACGTTACGGATTTCTCGTTACGGATTTTCCGTAGTGAATTCAGCCGTTCTGGACGACCCTCAGCCAGGCGGCCAGGAACGGGTCGACCAGGCGGAACCGCGCCTTCCCCGCGCTGGGCTCCTGGCGGATCAGCTCCATCGCCTCCAGCTGCTTCAGCATGCCCTGCAGGGTCGAGGTAGACAGGCCGGAGCGTCGCACGACCTCCCCGCGCAGGAGCGCCGAGCCGCCCTCTTCGATCACCAGCTTGAGCGCCGTCTGCTGGTTGCGGCGCAGCGTGGTCCAGACCTGGGTGTAGGCAGGGTCCTCGCGGCGCACCAGGCGCTCGAGGGCGGCGTCCACGTGCGTGGGGGCGAGCGCGTCGCCGCCGTCGGCGCGCACCAGCTCCCAGCTCTCGTGCGCCAGGCGCTGCACGTTGTAGGGCACCTCCTCCGCGCGCTCCAGGAGGTGGACGCACGCGCCGGGCTCCGGCTCGATGCCTCCGAAGCGGAACCCCGTCTCCAGGAACGCCACGAAGTCGTCCGCCGGAATACGGTCGAGGAAGAGGCGCGCCCCGAGGCGGTAGAAGGGGCGGTTCGGCTCGCTGGTCATCGCGGTCAGCAGCCGCGTGGCGGAGCCCGCGAACACGTAGCCCACGTGCGAATGCTGCTGGATGGTGGAGCGGAGCTGCCGCTCCGCCGCGAGCCCGTGCTCCACCACCACCCGCTGGATCTCGTCGAGGATCACCACCACCTCGCGCTCCGACTCCTTCGCGAGCGCCTCGATGGCGTCGAGCGCATCGGTGAGCAGGGGGAGCTCCCCATGCACGGTCCGAGACGCGCCGATGCTCACCGTCACCGAGCCGTCGGCGTCGATCGAGGTCTCGGGGCGCAGCCGGGCCGCCACGCGCCCGAGCAGCGCCACGGTGCGCTCCAGCGGCCCCTGCAGCGCGCGCGTTGCCCCGGTCAGCAGCGCGGCCGCGAGCAGCTCCAGCGACTCGAACTTCTCCGCGTCGAAGCGGAGCACGATCACGCCCTCCTTCGCCGCCGCCTCGCCGGCCGCGCTCAGGAGCGAGGTCTTGCCGTATCGCCGCGGCCCGATGACGAACAGCTTCGCCCGGTTGCGGATGGCGGAGGCGACCTGCTGCAGCTCGTCGACCCGGTCGACCAGCTCGCCGATGCCGAGCTCGCGCCCGTACTCGAATGGATTGCGGGCAAGTGCCGCCCTGGTCCTGGCCATTACGAGTTCTCCGTTACGGATTTTACGTAATGTAAAATTCGGCATGAATATATCCCCCGAGCCCCCGATCTCCAACCCCCTCGCACCCACGAAAAACGCAGAGGAAAGCCGTGGCTCTCCTCTGCGTCCTCTGCGTCTCCTGCGTGATACCAGATTAGGCAATTCACTGTGCACTCGGAAACACCAGCACAGAAGATTCTCACACGGAGTCAACGGAGTAAACGGAGGAAAGACAAGGGTCGTTCTCCGTTGACTCCGTTGACTCCGTGTGAGCCCATCTGTTGACTGAATGCACAGTCAATCTGCCGAAATGGTATGAGACGTTCTGTTGATCTTTACCAGACCGGATCGGCGCGCAGCAGCGCCTCGGCCTCATCGCCGGGGACGGGCTCGGAGAAGAGGAAGCCCTGCGCGAAGTCGCACCCCAGCGCGCGCAGCGCCGCCAGCTGGTCGCGCGTCTCCACCCCCTCGGCCACCACCTTCACGCCGAGGTTGCGCGCCAGCCCCACGATCGCCTGCACCAGCTGCGCGTTGCGCGGATCGAGCTCCATCCGCGCCACGAACGAGCGGTCGATCTTCAGCTCGTCGATGGGGAAGCGGTGCAGGTAGCCGAGCGACGAGTAGCCGGTGCCGAAGTCGTCCATGCACAGCCCGACGCCCAGCTCGCGCAGCCGCGCCAGCAGCGAGAGCGCCGGCCCGGCGTGCTCCAGGATCACGCTCTCGGTGATCTCCACGTGCACCACGCCGGGGGGGATGCCGCACGCCTCCATCGACCGCGCCACGTGGTCCGCCAGGTCGGCCTGCGAGAACTGCGCGGCGGAGAGGTTCACCGCCATCCGCACCCGGCGCCCGGCGAAGGCGTCCATCCAGGCGCGGGCCCGGCCGCACGCCTCGTCGAACACCCAGCGCCCCAGGGTGTGGATCAGCCCCATCTCCTCCGCCACGGGGATGAAGACGCCGGGGGGCACCCACCCGCGCTCGGGGTGGCGCCAGCGCAGCAGCGCCTCGAAGCCGTCCACCCGCCCGTCGCCCAGCCGCACGATGGGCTGGTAGTGCAGCCCCAGCTCGCCCCGCTCCAGCGCCCGGCGCAGGTCGGTCTCCAGCCGCAGCCGCTCGACCGCCTCGGCGTGCATCCCGCGGTCGAACACCTCGTAGCGGTTCTTCCCCAGCAGCTTGGCGCGGCTCAGCGCCGCGTCGGCGTTGCGCAGCAGCACCTCGGGGTCCTCGGTGCCGGTGGTCCCCACCGCGATCCCCATGCTGGCCGAGGTGAACACCTCGTGATGGTCCAGCACGAAGGGCTCGGCCAGCGCCTCCAGCACGCGCCCGGCGGTGTGGGTGGCGTCGACCGCGCCGCCCACGGCGTCCACCAGCAGGGTGAACTCGTCGCCGCCGAAGCGGGCCACGGTGTCGCCCGGGCGCAGCGCCGCCTCCATCCGCCCGGCCAGCGCGATCAGCAGCTCGTCGCCCACGCCGTGGCCCAGCGAGTCGTTCACCACCTTGAAGCGGTCCACGTCCAGGAAGATCACGGCGAAGGAGGGCCCGCCGCGGCGCACCCGCTCCAGCGCCTGGCTCAGGCGGTCCACGAAGAGGGCGCGGTTGGGGAGCCCGGTGAGCGCGTCGTGCAGCGCCCCGTAGGCGAGCTGCTCCTCGGCCCGCTTGCGCTGGGTGATGTCGTGGATGATCCCCTGGAAGCCGGTCACCTCGCCATCGGGCGCGCGGCGCAGGGTGGAGCTGATCAGGCAGTGCACCGGGGTTCCGTCGCGCCGCTTCAGCCGCACCTCGTAGTCGCGCACGTAGCCGGTGCGGTAGATCTCGTCGCGGAAGCGCTGCCGGTCCGACGGGTCGAAGTACAGGTCGCCCATCCGCAGCGACGACAGCGCGCCGGGCTCCACGCCGAACATCTCCAGCATGGCCTGGTTGGCCGAGAGCATCCCCCCGTCGATGGTGCTCATGTACACCGCGTCGCGGCTCTCCTCGAAGAGGGTGCGGTAGCGCTCCTCGCTGTCGCGCAGCGCGTCTTCGGCGCGGATGCGCTCGGTCACGTTGCGGGCGAACCCCTGCACCGCGCGCACCCGCCCCCCGCGCCGCACCGCCGTCTCCACCAGCTCCAGCGCCACCACCTCGCCGCCGCGGTGGCGCGCAAACACCAGGTAGGTGTTGGGCACCCCGCTGGAGATGGTGCCCGCGGTCTGCTCCTCGACCTCGCGGTCGCTCTCGTGCCCGGTGTGCAGCACGGTGTACGGCTTCCCCAGCAGCTCCTCGGGGGCGTACCCCAGCACGTCGCTCACCGAGGGGCTCAGGTACTCGTACACCCCGTCCAGGCCGTGCACGTAGAAGAAGACCTGCTGGGTGCCGGTCAGGATCAGCCGGAAGCGCTCCTCGCTGGTGCGCAGCGCCTCTTCGGTGCGCTTGCGCTCGGTGACGTCGCGGTTCACCCCCAGCGCCCCCACCCGCCGCCCCAGCATGTCGCGCAGCGGCACCACCAGCGTCTCCGAGACGCCGCGCGAGCCGTCGCGCCGCACGAAGCGGATCTCCCCCTGCCACCGCCCCTCGGCCTCCAGCCCCTCCAGGATGCGGCGGTTGAGGTCGGCCGCCTCGTCGGGGTCCATCCACAGCTCCACCGCCGTGCGCCCCAGCACCTCTTCGCGCGGGAAGCCGTAGATGCGCTCGGCGGCGGGGTTCCAGTCGGTGATCCGCCCCTCCAGGTCGCTCAGGATCACCGCGTCGTACAGGTTCTCGAAGGCGAGCGCCTGCCGGTGCAGCGCCGCGTCGGTGCGCCTGCGCTGGGTGATGTCGAAGGCGGTGCCCAGCGCGGCCGGCCGCCCCGCGTAGGTCACGGTGCCGGCGGTGAAGTCGATCCAGCGCTCCTCGCCGTCCTTGCGGACGATCTTCAGCTCGTAGCGCTGGGCCACCTCCTCGCCGCGCTGCCGCGCCATCCCGCGCTCCCGCACCGTCTCGCGGAACTCGGGGTGCGCGAGCTCCCAGAAGTCCATCCCCAGGAGCTCGTCGGGCGTGTAGCCGGTGAGCTCGGTGGCGGCGGCGTTGACGTAGAGGAAGCGGGTGCCGCGGTAGATGAAGGTGGCGGCGGCCACGTGGTCGGCCAGCTCGCGGAACTGCCGGTCGCTCTCGCGCAGCGCCGCCTCGGCCCGGCCGTGCTCGGCGAAGTCGGCGCGCAGCCGCTCGTAGCGGGTGAGCAGCTCGCGCCCCACCTCGTTCACCGAGCCGCGCAGCAGCCCACGGTCCTGCTCCGCCGCGCGGAAGGCCTCGTCCAGCTCCGCCAGGAAGTCCCGCAGCGAAGACGGCACCGCCGCGGCCGAGCCGAAATGGCGCTCGACCAGCCGCGTGAGCTGCTGGTTCAGGGGAGGGGCGGCTGCATGGGGCGGGGAGACCATGCCGTGGCGTCGCGAGGGGGAACCCGGCACCGGCTGCGCTTCCCCGGGGGACCGTGGAGGCGCGTCGACCATCCCGGACTGGCTGACGCCGGAGGGCGCGTCCGCCGCTCAGGCTGCGTCCCGGGGTGGTTTTCCGAAGATAGGCGAGGAACGCGGCGGAGTGCAAAGGAAAAAGCGCGCGCCGGCCCGTGGCGCGCGCCTTTTGTTCCCTGCCGGGCGCGGAGGATGGCCCGTGGGGGTCGCCTACCAGCGCGGCGCGGCCTCCAGCAGGGCGAGGAGGGCGTCGGGGTCGAGCGGCGGGGAGAGGAGGAACCCCTGCGCGTACTCGCATCCCATGGCGCGCACCGCCGCGAGCTGCTCGGGGGTCTCGATCCCCTCGGCCACCACGGCCAGGTCCAGGTTGCGGGCGATGGTGGCTACCGTGCGCACCATCTGCGACCCGCCCGCCTCGCCGATGCGCGCGGTGAAGGAGCGGTCCACCTTCAGCGCGTCGATGGGAAGGCGGTGCAGCGAGCTCAGGCTGGAGTAGCCGGTGCCGAAGTCGTCCAGGTACACCCGCGCGCCGAGCGCGCGCAGGCGGCCCAGGGTGGCCGCGGCGGCATCCATGTTGTCGACCACCACGCTCTCGGTGATCTCCACCCGCAGCAGGTGCGGCTCGATCCCGCTCGCCTGCAGCGCGGCGGCCACCTGCTCGAGCAGGTCGGCCTGGGAGAACTGGCGCACCGACAGGTTCACGCTGAGCGCCAGCTCGGCGGCCGCGGGGGTGGCCGCCTGCCACGCCTTCAGCTGCGCGCAGGCGTCGGCGATCACCCGGCGGCCGATCTGCAGGATCAGCCCCGTCTCCTCGGCCGAGGGAACGAAGTCGTCGGGGGCGATCCAGCCGCGCTCGGGGTGCAGCCAGCGCAGCAGCGCCTCCACCCCGGCGATGCGGCCGGTGCGCAGGCTCACGATGGGCTGGTAGTGCAGCGAGAGCTCGCCGCGCTCGATGGCCCGGCGCAGGTCGGTCTCCATCTGCAGCCGGGTGAGCGCCAGCGCGTGCATGGCCCGGTCGAAGAGCTCGTGGCGCCCCGTTCCCCCGCTCTTGGCGCGGTACATCGCCATGTCGGCGTTGCGCATCAGGTGCTCGGGGCGGCCGTAGGCGGTGGAGCTGAGCGCGATGCCGATGCTGGCCGAGGTGAACACCTCGTAGCCGCTGAGCGCCACCGGGGCGGTGAGCGCGGCCTGGATGCGGTCGGCCGCCCGCAGCGCGTCTTCCACCGCGCCGATGTCGTCGAGCAGCACCGCGAACTCGTCGCCGCCGAAGCGGCCCACGGTGTCGGTCTCGCGCACGCACCCGCGCAGCCGCCCGGCCACCGCCACCAGCAGCTCGTCGCCCACCCCGTGGCCGAGCGAGTCGTTCACCACCTTGAAGCGGTCCAGGTCCAGGAAGAGCACGGCGAAGCGGTATCCCTCGCGCCGCTTCTCCTGGAGGACGGCGCGCGCCAGCCGCTCCATGAAGAGGTGGCGGTTGGGGAGGCCGGTGAGCGCGTCGTGCAGCGCGTCGTGGCGGAGCTGGTCCTCCACCGCGCGGCGGGCGGTGATGTCGTCGGCGAAGAGGTGCACCACCCCGAGCTGGGGGTGGGGATGGTAGGTCCAGGAGAAGACGCGGTCGTCCACGTCCACCTCCACCGTGCGCATCGGCTGCCCGTGCTGCAGCGCCGAGGCCACCAGGGCGCGGTGGTTGCGCGGGAGGAAGCCGCCCTCGAGGGTGGCGCCGATCTCGGCCAGCACGTGGCGGGTGGCGGGGTTGGCGTAGAGCACGTTCCCCTCGGGGTCGCACTCCAGCACCGGGTTGGGCGACTCGCGGGGGATGGCGGCCAGGCGCAGCGCCTGCTGGTCGCCGCGGCGCCGGGCGGTGACGTCGTGCACCGCCACCACCGCGCCCGCCACCGCGCCGCCCTGGCCGTGCTGCGGCGACCAGCGCACCGAGAGCCAGCGCGGCTCGCGCCCGCCGTCTCCCGCGAGGGCGACTTCGTCGAGGTCCACGGCGATGCCGTCGAGCACCGCGCGCAGCAGCGCGGGCGCGTCGTCGCCGGCGAGGGCGGCGGCCATCTCCGGCGCGCGCTCCCCCACCACGTCGTCGGCGGCCAGGCCGGTGAACGACTCCATGGCGCGGTTCCACGCCACCCAGCGCAGCTCGCGATCGCACACGCCGATCCCGGCGGGCGCGCTGTCGAGCACGTCCACCGCCTCTTCGGGGGCGAGCGCCGCCCGGCTGTCCATCATCCCCCGCCTCCCGCGCTCGCCGGGCGGGGAGTGGCGGCACGCGAGGACCCCGACGGGTCGGCGTGCGGCATGGAGCGTCGATTCGTGGGTGACAGGGCGCAGGGCATCCGTCGGCGCGTTCGGTGGCCGTTAACGGGACGCACGGGCAGATCCAACGAGCACGAATGCGCCGCAAATCCCCGGCCAGAATGCAGGGTCCGCGCGGGGGGCCGAAAATCTGCGACCCGCCGCGGTACGGCCGATGCATGACTCGGCAGATTCTGCCGCTCCCGCAAGCTTTCGCCCGCTTTCCGGGCCGACGCCCGCACCAAAAAACAGCATCTCACGCAGCGAGCGCGGTGGCGCGGAGCTGCGCGATCCGCCGCGTTACCTCGTCGCGCAGCTCGTCCTCGACACCCGTCTCGTCCGCGAAGCGGGGCCAGTCGGCGACGGCGGCGTCCACCTGCTCGACGATCGCGTCGCGGACGCGTGGCTCGATGCCCATCGTCGCGGCCAGCGCGGCGAAGTGGCGCCGTCCCGGATCGCGTCCCTCCCCCACGACCGACATGGTGTGCTCGCCGCCGGGACCCGCGCTGAAGGTGAGGTCGTAGGCGGGGGTGTGGCGCCAGGTGCCGTCGGGCTCCATCAGGAAGGCGAAGTTGCGCGCGTGGTCGTCGCGGTTGCAGGCGAGCACGTTGAACGCCATCCGCCGGAACGCCTCGGCCACGGCGCCGAGGTCGCGCGTCAGGTGCAGGGTGGCCCGCAGGTACGCCTCGTAGTCGAGCGAGGGGAGGCGGAAGTCGGCATGGAGGAGCCCGGCCAGCGTGTGCACGTGCCGCCGTTCGCCCTCCGGCCGGTCGAAGCGCTCCGCCGCGAAGTAGCGCTCCCCGCCCGGGGTGGAGAGCAGGCGCGCGGGGGGGACGCGGATCCCCGCGGCGGCGGCCATGCGCGAGTACGCGAGCTCCACCGCGCCCGCGTCGCGCGGATCGGCGCGCGCGCCGAACTTCACCAGGAAGGCGCGGTACCCCGGCGGCAGCGGCCCGGCGCCGGAGACCATCGCGCCGTCCTCCTCGCGGAAGCCGACCACCACCTTGGGGCGCGCGCCGCCGGGCGAGCCGCCCGCCCGCAGCAGCTCCGGGAGCACCTCTTCCGCGCTCCCCGCCAGCAGCCGCTCCGCCTGCTCCGCCATCTCGTCCAGGTCGACGGCAGCGTCTACCGGGTCCTTCGGGCCCGTCGCCGGGTGGTAGGTGAGCGCCCCCATCGCGTGGGAGCCGAGATAGGCGAGCCGGTCGAGCGGGCTGATCGCCTCGCGGCTGACGCCACGCTGGCGGAAGGCGCGGTCCATCAGCAGCAGTCCCCAGCCGTCGGGGAGCGAATCGCCGAAGACGCCGGGGAGCCCCGCGAACGGCGCCGCCGTGCTCTCGAAGACGCCGGCGCGGAGCGGGAGGTGGATCGGTGAGAGCTGCAGCCCGGAGCGCAGGAATCCCTCGTCGTACTCGAAGAACACGCGGCGGTCGCGCTCCGCGAGCGTTCCCACGCGCACGGGGTCGGCGCCGAACCGCAGGCACACCTCGAGCTTACGCATCGCCGCTCCCACGCCGGCGCGCGGGCGCACGCACCCGGCGCCGCTCCGCGCGCTCCATCTCCGCCAGCGTGGCGGCCGGCGGCGCGGAGAACAGCTGGCCCAGCGGACCGACGGCGTCGAGCACCACCGCGATCCTCACCAGCCGCTCCAGCGCGATCTTCCCCGTGCGCTCGAAGCGGCGGAGCGTATCGAGCGCTACGTCCGACCGGTCCGCCAGCTCCTGCTGCGTCCACCCCCGCGAGATGCGGAGCGCCCGGGCACGTTCCGCGATGCCCACGACGATCTCGGCGGGAGTCTGAAGCTCAACTGGTATCATGCTACCAATAGTGAGGAAAATTGCACCTCTACTGGTAACATAATGCTACTTGAAAAGATATACAACAATCTCACGCAGAGACGCGGAGACGCAGAGAAGCTGCCGCGCCTCTCTGCGTCCTCTGCGTCTCTGCGTGATACCGTTTCGACGGATCGACTGTGCATTCAGTCAACAGATGGGCTCACACGGAGTCAACGGAGTCAACGGAGTTAACGGAGAACGACCCTTGTCTTTACTCCGTTTACTCCGTTGACTCCGTGTGAGAACTTTCTGTGCTGGTGATTCCGAATGCACAGTGAATTGCCCAATCTGGTATGAGACGATCCGTTGGGATTCACGCCCGCGGCGCGTCCTCGGGTCCGTCGCCCTCTTCGCCGAACAGGCGGTAGATCTTCCGCAGCCCTTCCACCGTGGTCGACGCGAGCTTGCGGAGGCGGCGGATGTCGCCGCGCGAGCCGTCGAGCACGCGCCGCCACACCGTCTCGCGGTTCTCCGGCTTCGCCTCGGCGAGCACCATCTCCATCAGCGCCATCGCCTCGTCGCGGTGCGCGGGGAAGTCGGCGTCGACCTGCTGCTCCAGCGTGTCGTAGCGCACCCGCTTCGGTCCGCGGCGGATCTGCCCTCCCGCGAGCAGCCACCGCGCGGCCGCAATGAAGACGGCGACCGCCACCAGGAGGAAGAAGACGTCTCGAGCCGTCACGGGCGCGCGTCCCCTCAGGCCGCGGTGAGCAGGATGGGGCGGCCGCGGGTGATCACGATGGTGTGCTCATAGTGCACCGCGAATCCCCCATCCTGGGTGCGCACCGTCCACCCGTCGGCATCCACCCTCGTGCGCCCCGAGCGCTCGGCGACGATGGGCTCCACCGCGATCACCAGCCCCTCGGTGAGCGGCTGCGTCATCCGCCCGTCGTAGTGGCTGGGGACGCTCGGCGGCTCGTGGATGGTGCGCCCGATCCCGTGGCCGCAGAGGTCGCGCACCACCGCGAAGCCGCGGCTCTTCACCTCGCCCTCGACCGCGCGGCCGATGTCGCGCACCCGGTTGCCGGCGACCGCGACCTCCATCGCCTTCTCGAAGCCCGCGCGCGCGGCCGCCACCAGCCGCCGCCGCTCCTCCGTCACCCGGCCGACGGGAACGGTGATGGCGGCGTCGGCCATGTAGCCGTCCTTCTCCACCGTCACGTCGAGCTTCACCAGGTCGCCGTCGCGCAGCCGGCGCGGACCGGGGATGCCGTGCACCGCCTCGTCGTTCACGCTGATCAGCATGTCCGCCGGGAAGCCGTAGACGAGCCTGGGCGCCGACCGCGCGCCGTGCTCGCGCAGCGTCGCCCCGCCGATCCGGTCCAGCTCCGCGGTGGTCACCCCCGGCCGCACCGCCTTCTTCATCCGCTCGATGCAGAGGCGCACGATGCGTCCCGCGCGCTTCAGGGCGTCGAGGTCGTCCTGCGTTTCGATGGACATGTCAGGGATCGGGGGTTCGCCTGGTTACCCCGGGTTGGAAACCCGGGCTGGAACGGCACGAAGTCCGCCTTCGCGGACTGATGCCTCGGCCACGTACAGGTGGGCCGGCGTTCGCTCATCCGTGCGGGCAGGGGACGGAATCTCCCGTGAGCGTGCCGACTACCCTGCCGTGCAGGACCGAGACGGCGCTCTCCCCGTCGAGCATCGCGGGATAGCGGTCGCGGTCCGGCCCCATGCGTACGCAGATCGTGTCGCCGTAGCGCTCGATGCCGTAGGCTTCGACGCGCATGGTGTCGGTCCGCTCCACCTCGTTCAGCGCGAGGCAAACGGCGCGGGCGCTGTCGCCCTGGGCGCGGCCGCAGTCCCGGCTCGCGGGGGGCGCGTCGGCACGCGGGGGCCGGTCGCCGCCACCGCAGGCGGCGAAGACCGTGGTGCATGCGATCAGCGCCGCGGGTCGTATCATCGCCCCGGTTTCGCGCCGAGCGCCAGCAGGTTCGCGAAGAGCCGCCAGGCGCCGGGGACGCCCTCGGGGAGCTGGCGGTTGAAGGCGAGGCCGGTGTAGACGTAGGTGCCGCGGCCGTACTTCGCCACCAGCAGCGAGCCGCGCATCGGGGCCTCGCCCGGGTCGTTCATCTCCAGCAGGGGCGTGTACTCCGGCGCCCAGGTGTGCGCGAAGTACAGGCCGCGCTCCTGCACCCATCCCTGCCAGTCCGCGTCGGTGATGCGGTTGGGGCGGTTGAACACCGGGCTGGCCGGATCGAGCACGCGCACCGGCGCCGCCTCGTCGGTCACCCGGTCGTGCGGGTTGGCGAGGGTGATGGGGAACGGGTTGAAGTGCCCTTCCACCATCTCGTACTTGTTGTACTGCACGATCAGCGTGCCGCCCTGCCGCACGTACTCCAGCAGCCGGGGGTTCGCGGCGCCCAGGTCGCGCCGCACCTCGTAGGCGCGGATCCCGGTCACGATCACGTCGTACTTCGACAGGTCGGCCCCCGCCAGCGAATCGCCCGTGAGCACCGAGGGGGTGATGCCGAGCTGCCGCAGGATCCCCGGCCCCACCTCGCCCGCGCCCTCCACGTAGGCCACCCTCAGCCCCGCCGGCACCGCCACCTCGAACGCGCGCACCGTCGAGGCGGCGTCGTGGTAGATCGGCCGCGCGCGCACGTGGGGATAGTCGACGAGCTGCAATCCGCGCGTGTACCGCCCTCCCCCGTCCGCGGTGAAGGCGGCGGAGACGGGCACGCTCCCCGGCTGCACCCCCGCAGGCGCGGTGACGGAGACCTCGACCTCGCGCGACTCGCCGGGCGCCAGCGTCACGCGTCCGCCCGCGGGCTGCGCAGTCCACCCGCGCGGCACCGCCACGCTCCACGCGCCCGCCACCGGCCGCGCGCCCGCCGCCTGCAGCCGCACGTGGAAGCGCAGCGGGCGCCGCGGGCCGCTGGTGGGGAGGATGCTGACCTCCGGCTCCAGCCCCACCGACATCGCGGGGACCACCAGGACCGGGCGGCGCAGCTCACCCTGGCGCGGATCGACGTCGCGGAAGGTGGCCTCGCGCTCGATCGGCAGCTCCGCCCCGGCGACCCGCACCCGCGCCGCCGCCCGCACCGGCGCCGGCTCGAAGGGGCGCGCCTGCACCGACCAGTCGCCCGGCCAGCGGTAGAGGTCGCCGTCGCGCGGCTGGCGGAGGAAGTAGGGCTCGGTGAGCGCCGCGTCCGCCGGGAGATGCACGCGGTAGCGGCGGCGGAGCACGGCGCCGGCCTCCACCTCGCCGCCGGTGGCGGAATCGGCGCGCACGGCGGTCCAGCCGGCGGGGAGGACGGGGTCGAGGGCGTCGACCGTCACCGCGCGGGTCCCCCCGTTCCACACCGACAGCTCCACCCCGAACTCCTGCCCGGGGACGATGCGCGCCGCGTCGGCCACGGCGTCGACCTCCACCCCGGCGGCGAGCGCCAGCGCCCGGCGGGCATCGTCGAGCTCCGCGGCCGCGGCGGAGCGCGGCCCCCTGCCGGTGCCCATCGCCGGCTGGTTCCCGTCCGGCGGGGAGATGAAGCGTACCGCGGATGCCAGCCGGTCCACCAGCGCGCCGGGGTCGAGCACGGAGGCCGAGCGGCGCACCTCTTCCACCGTGCGGTCGTAGTCGGCGAAGCGCGGGTCGCGCGCGGCGAGCGTGGTGTCGACGCCGCTCCAGATCGACGCCTCGGGGCCGGCGGCGGCGGGAACCAGGCGCATCAGGTAGCCCCAGCGCGGGCCGGCCGGCTCGGGGGCGCCCATGTCCTGCGAGCGGTGGCGCGAGCGGCTGGCCATCGCCAGCTGGAAGGGCGAGCGGCCCACCAGCGGGTCCAATCCCCCCATGGCAATGCGCACGGTGGCGCTGTCGGCGCGGCCGCGGAGCGAGCGGTAGAACTTCGCCGGACGGAAGGGGGCGAGGCCGGCGCGCAGCTGCTCGGGGAAGGCGGCGGAGTCGCCCGCCGCCTCGAAGGCCTCGCGGGCGATGATGGCGGAGACCTGGTGCTGGCCGTGGCCGTCGCGCGGGGTGCCGCTGAACACGGCCACCACCACGTCGGGGCGCCAGAGCCGGATCACCCCCACCGCGTCGCCCAGGATCTCGCGGCGCGGCCAGTGGCGGAAGGTCTCCTCCGCGCTCTTGCTGAAGCCGAAGTCGTAGGCGCGGGTGAAGAACTGGGTGGCCCCGTCCACCCGGCGCGCGGCCAGCAGCTCCTCGGTGCGCAGCACCCCCAGCGCCTCGTGCAGCTCCGGGCCGATGCCGTTCTGCCCGCCGTCGCCGCGGGTGAGGGAGAGGTAGGCGACGTCGGCGCCCTGCTCCAGCGCGAGCGCGGCCAGGAGCTGCGTGTCTTCGTCGTCGGGGTGCGCGCCGATCATCAGCACGCGCTTGGTGGTGCCGAGCCGGCGGAGCGCGAGCCCCAGGGCGGCCGCCCCGCGGTACTCGCCGATCCCCTCCTGCGCGCGGAGCGGCGGCGGCGCGGCGGGGAGGAGGGCGAGCGCGAGGAGCGCCGCGGCGGCAATGGATCGGATGGACATGGGTCGGATGGACATGCGGCTAAGCTTGTGCGCCCGGCGGCGGGTGCACAAGTGGGTGCTTCATGCGTGAACCATCGGCGGCGATCAGGCGAAGAGCGGGCCCGTGCTCCAGCCGCGGGGCTCGTCGCTCCAGACCAGCTTGAGCAGCCCGCCGTCGCCGGAGCCGGCGGCGCGCAGGTGGTTCTGCACGTAGCGCACGCCGTCGATGGTGCGGTCTTCGGCGATGTGGGTGTGGCCGAACACGTGGACGGAGGCGCCGACGCGCCGCACCTGCGCGTCGATGGCCACGCTCCCGGCCACCAGCGGCAGCCCCTTGAAGCGCAGCCAGCGCACCGCCGGAACCAGCTCGGTGCGCGGCACGAAGTGCGAGAACGACACCACCGGCGCGTCGTAGCCGCGCAGCCAGGGCTCGTTCATGGCCAGGAAGAGCTCCACCGGGGGAGGGCCGGGGGGCCAGCGGCAGAAGTAGCGGTCGGACCACGCCTCGAGCGACTCGTGGTCCGCCTCGCCGAGGACGTCGAAGGCGGGATCGTACCAGGAGAAGAGCGGGACCACCCAGGCCCCGCCCACCCGCGCCGGCGCGGTGCGGACGCCGACGCCCGCGCAGGCGGCCAGCACCGCGTGGAACTTCTCCACCGAATCGCGCGGCTCGGCCCGCACCCAGAGCTCGTGGTTGCCGGGGACGAAGAAGAGCTCGGCGAAGCGCTCCCGCAGCCCGCCGAGCACCTCCGCGACCAGGGGAAGCTGGTCGGCCACGTCGCCCGCCACGATCAGCACGTCGCCCCGGTGCTCGCCCGTGGGGATGCGCTCCAGCAGGCGCCGATTCTCGCGGAAGTCGGCGTGCAGGTCCGAGACGGCGTAGATCCGCATCCGCCGGCAACCGCCCCGCGGGCTAGTTCGCGAAGGTGGGCGGCACCGTGAGCGTGACCTGCTCGCCGGGGCGCACGTAGATGTTGAAGCTCGTTCCCTGCCGGTTGGAGCCGATGGGGTCGACCAGGAAGCGCAGGTCGCGCCCCGCGCCCACCACGGCGGCGGGGATGCGGAAGCGGCCCGTGCCGTTGGCGGTCACCATCCCCAGCCGGGCGCGGGAGCCGCCGTACAGCGCGAACACGTCCACGTCGATGAAGGCGCGGTTCTGCACCACCACGGTGGCGTTCTCCTGCGGGGCGGGCGCGTTCCGCCCCTTCCCCACGCACCCGGCGGTGCCGAGGGCGGCGACGAGCAGCACGGCGAGCAGACGGACGGTACGGGGCATGGAACGGCTCCTGTCCTCAGAGGTGTGGATGGCTCAGGGCTGCACGACGGGCGTGGGCCAGGGCCGGAGCACCGCGAGCAGCACCATCGCCAGCAGCAGGAGCGCGAACAGTGCCACGCCGCCGTACAGGCACCCGCGCACCCCGCACCCTCCCGACGCCTCCGCCGGCTCGGGCGGGAGCTTCACGATCCCGTCCGGCAGGTGGGGGTCCGGGTTTCCGCGCGACATCGGCTCTCCAGTGCGTTCGTCTTCCTGCCCGCAATATGGCAGGATCGCGCGGAAAAAGCGCCCCTCACCCGAAAAAAGGCGATCGGTACTGCTGATCGCCTTTTTTCGACCTCTCCCAAACAGCATGGGAGAGGTAAAGGGCAACGGCAGAAGATTCACGCGGTTGCAAGCGCAGCGCTCCACCCTCCCCTCGTGGGAGGGTCGGTTTTTCGCGGACAGCCGTACCGTCCGTCGAAAAACCGGGGAGGGGGAATGCCGCGGACCCGCTCCCCTCCCGCGTCACTCCGCGCCGGCGGCGGCGATCTCGTCCGATTCGAGCACGCGCACGCCGCGGAAATCCTCTCCCGCCAGCCGCACCATCGCGCGGGCGACGGCGGCCGCGTCGATCGCGCGGTACTTCCGTAGCGGACCCACCAGGAGCGGCGCGGCGAGGGGCGCCAGCCGCTGGGCGAGGTGCTCCGCCGTGCGGCGCTCGGCGCGCGGGCCGAGGATGAGGGAGGGGCGGAAGATCGCCACGCCCTCGAAGGGGATCGCGGAGACGTCGCGCTCCACCTCGCCCTTCACCCTGTTGTAGAACACGCGAGAGCCCGCATCCCCTCCCAGCGCGGTGACGAGGAGGAAGCGGCGGGCCCCGCGCGCGCTCGCCAGCCGCGCCGCCGCCACGGGGTAGTCGTGGTCGATGCGGTAGAACGCCTCCTGGGAGCCGGCCTTGCGGATGGTGGTTCCCAGGCAGCAGAACACCGCGTCCACGGCGAAGGCGTCGCCGTGCTCCTCCAGCCGCTCGAAGTCGGTGACCACCTCCGCCAGGCGCGGGTGCCGCCGCCCGCTCGGCCGGCGCGCGACCACGCCCACGCGGCTCCACCCGGGGTCGGCCAGGAGCAGCTCCAGGCAGAGGCCGCCCACCAGCCCGGTGGCACCCAGCACCAGGGCCGTCCTGCCGTCGCGGGAATCGGTCATGTGCGTCTACGGGGTGGCGTCGATCACGGAGAGCAGGCCCTGCCGCCCGTAATCCAGGATCCTGGTGTCGCGGGTGACGAGGGTCGCGCCCATCCGCCGCGCGGTGGCGACCAGGATGCGGTCCGCGGGGTCGCCGTGCACCGGCTCCGGGAGCCGGGTGCTGTCCAGCGCAATCTCGGGGGTGAGCGGCGCGAGGTGCACCCCGGGCGCGGCGAGGGCGCGCCGCACCCACTCGCCGACCTCAAGGGAGAAGCGGATGCGCCCCTTCGCCTCCAGCATTCCCACCTCCCACACGGAGATGGCGGAGACCAGCACCTTCCCGATCGCCCCCGCCTCCATCACCGCGTTCTGCGCCGCGTGCCCGATCTCCGGCACCGCGCCCTCCAGCACCCAGATCCAGATGTGGGTGTCGAGGAGGAGCGGCCGCGCGGGGAGGCTAAGCATCCGCCTCCCACGCCTCGTCAATCGGGGAGATCAGGTCGCCGGAGGAGACGACAGTTCCGCGCAGGTGGCCGAAGAGCGACATGATGGAGGTATCGTAGGGGACCAGGCGCGCCATGGGCGTTCCATGGCGGGTGACGACCACGTTGCCGCGCCCCTGGTGCACCTCGTCGATCAGGCGCAGGCAGTGGGTTTTGAACTCGGCGGCGGTGACCCACTCGGCATCGGCGTCTTCGGGCGGAAGGCGGCCCCACCGCGCCGCCGCCTCGCGCGCGATCCATCGGTCCTTCCTCGGCTTCTCGTCCATATAGCCTCACGGGTGATCCAGTGGTCATAATATTACGACCAGATTTCACGGGCGCAAGACTTCCGTCCAGAAGGTCGGTCTGTCACTCCCCGCCGAGCCGCTCCATCAGGCGCATGGCGTCGAAAGGGGCGTGCACCTTGGCGTCGTTGTCGAAGTAGACGTAGACGTCGCGGGCGGGGGCGCGCGGCGGGGTGGAGGCGGAGACGCAGGCGGCGTCGGAGGGCTGGCAGCCGCGGCGCCACTCGCGGATGCGCGCGGCCCACCAGTCGAGCTGCTCGTCGGTGTAGCCGCTGGCGTAGAGCTGCTCGGCCCCGTGCAGGCGGACGTAGACGAAGTCCGCCGTCACGTCCTCGGCGTACGGCCAGCGGCCGGCGGTGTCGGCGAACACCAGCGCCGCGCCGTGCTCCCGCAGCAGCGCGACGAAGTCGGGGCCGAGGAAGCCGGGGTGGCGGATCTCGAAGGCGTGGCGCAGGGGGATGGAGACCTCGGCCTCGGTCCACGCGCGCCCCTCCAGCCGCTGGTCGTGGCGCGCCGCGATCCCGGCGGCTTCGTCCGACGTTTTCGGCAGCGCCTCGAGGAAGCGGGCGAAGCGGTCGAGGTCCGCGGGGAAGCGCTCGGGGAACTGCCAGAGGATGGGCCCCAGCTTCTCGCGCAGCCGCAGCACCCCCGACGCGAAGAAGTTGGGGAGCGCCGTCTCCACGTTGCGCAGCTTCAGCATGTGGGTGATGAAGCGGCTCCCCTTCACCGCGAAGACGAACCCGGGCGGCGTCTCGTCGTGCCACTTCGCGTAGCTGGCGGGCCGCTGCAGGGAGTAGAAGGAGCCGTTGATCTCGATCGAGCTCACCTTGCGGCTGGCGTACTCCAGCTCCCGGCGGTGCGCGAGCCCCTCGGGGTAGAACACGCGGCGCCACCCCTTGTACGTCCACCCCGAGATCCCGACGTACGTCCGCTGCATCGCCCATCCCCATGCCAACGAAAGGTCACACAGAGACGCAGAGGAACGGAGAGAAGCGCACTCTCCGTTCCTCTGCGTCTCTGCGTGACCCTTAACGCAACTCTCAGGCGTGCGCCGCCTGCCGCTCCTCGCGCTCCTTCTTGGCGGCCTCGACGAGCTTGGGCACCTCGTGCGCGGGGACGTCCTGGTAGCTGTGGAACTTGCGGGTGTGCGTGGCCCGCCCCTGGGTGAGCGAGCGCAGGGTGGTGCTGTACTTGTACAGCTCCGCCTGCGGCACCAGCGCGCGCACGCTCTGGTTCCGCCCCGCGGGCTCCATCCCCAGGATGTGGCCGCGCCGCTGGTTCAGGTCGCCGATCACGTCGCCCACGAACTCGTCGGGGGTGAACACCTCCACCTCCATGATCGGCTCCAGGATCACCGGCTGCGCCTTCTCGGCCGCGGCGTGGAAGGCCAGGATCCCCGCCATCTTGAACGCCATCTCGCTGCTGTCCACCGCGTGGTAGCTGCCGAAGTACACCTCGGCCTCGAAGTCCACCACCGGGAAGCCGGCCAGGAACCCGCGCGCGGCCGCCTCCTGCACCCCCTTGTCCACCGCGGGGACGTACTTGCCGGGGATCACCCCGCCCACGATGGAGTCGGTGAACTTGTAGCCGGAGCCGCGCGCCAGCGGCTTGAGGCGCACGTGCGCGTCGCCGAACTGGCCGCGGCCGCCCGTCTGCTTCTTGTGCCGGCCGTGCCCCTCGGCGGCGGCCTTGATGGTCTCGCGGTAGGGGATCCTGGGCGCCTTGATCACCACGCCCACCCCGTTCTTCCGCTTCAGCCGCTCCATCTGTACCTCCAGGTGCAGCTCGCCCAGCCCGCGCGCGATGGTCTGCCCCAGCTCGGCGTTGTACTCGGCGGCGAAGCAGGGGTCTTCCTCGTGCAGCTTGTGCAGCCCCACGGAGAGCTTGTCCTCGTCGTTGCGGTTGGCCGCCTCGAGCGCGACGGCGATGTCGGGCTCGGGGAAGGCGACGCCGGCGAGCACCAGCGGGTGGCTGGGGGCGGAGAGGGTGTCGTTGGTGTGCGTGTCGCGCAGCTTGGCCACCACCCCGATGTCGCCCGCGCGCAGCTCGTCGACCTCGGCGCGCTCCTTCCCCTGGGCGATGGAGAGGTGGGTGAGCTTCTCGGGCTTCTCACGGCTGGCGTTCAGCACCTCGTCGCCGTTCTTCACGCTCCCGCCGAACACGCGGAAGAAGGTGAGCTCGCCCACGTGCGGCTCGCTGGTGGTCTTGAACACCAGCGCGGCGAAGGGGTCGCTGTTGAGGTTGCGCAGCTCCACCACGTTGCCGGTGCGCCCCTGCGCCTCTTCGGCGGGGCGCTCCTGCGGGCTGGGCATGAGCTCCACCAGCTTGGTGAGCAGCGCGCGCGTCCCCCACTCGGCGGTGGGGACGCCGCAGAAGAGCGGGAAGAGCTCGCCGCGCAGCATCGCCTGCTTGAGGGCGTGGATCGCCTCTTCGCGGCTGATGGTGTCGCCCTCGAGGTAGTGCTCCAGCAGGGTGTCGTCGGTGGCGGCGATGGTCTCGATCAGCTCGGCGTAGTAGCGCTCGCAGGTTTCCCGCAGCTCGGGGGGGATGTCGCGCTCGTCGTAGTCGTCGCTGGTGCCGTCGCCCTTGAAGAAGTAGGCCCTGTCGTCGAAGAGGCTGACGATCCCCTTGAACCCCTCGGCCGCGCCGATCGGGAACTCGACGGGGATGACCTTGGGGGTCAGGTGCTCCTTCACGTCCTGGTAGACGCGCTCGAAGTCGGCGTTCTGGCGGTCCATCATGGTCACGAAGAAGACCGCGGGGAGGTGGCGCTCCTGCACCAGCTCCCAGACGCGGTCGGTGCCGACCTCCACGCCGCTGGGCGCGGCCACGCACACCAGCGCGCCGTCGGCCACGCGGATGCCGGCCTTGGTCTCGCCCAGGAAGTCCAGGTAGCCGGGGGTGTCGATGAAGTTGACCTTGGCGTCGTTCCAGGTGGCGTAGGCCACCGACACGTTCATGGAGATGCCGTGGGCGATCTCCTCGGGGGTGAACATGGTGAGCGCGGTGCCCTCGGCGGTGGAGCCGTGGCGGCGCGAGGCGCCCGAGGTGTGGCAGCAGGCGTCGATCAGCGTGGTCTTTCCGCTGCCGCCGTGGCCCACCACCACCACGTTGCGGATGCGGTCGGTTGTGAAACTGGGCGCTGACGCCATGTGCACCTCCTGGATGGGGGAATGAGGATGGAGGCTCCCGCGCGGGGATCGTTTCCCAACCTTCCGCGCGTGTCAGGCCCCGTCAAGGGGGTCTCACGCAGAGGCGCAGAGCCGCAGCGGGCCACGGCAGCTCTCCCCGCGTCTCTGCGGCTGTGTGTGAGGTGCTGTTTGCTGAGCCTGATGAAGCGGGAACTTGTAAGGAAGACTTACAAGTTGGGGGGCGGGGCGTGCAGGTGAACGATGGTGCCGGGCTCCAAGCCATCCAGGGCCTCAGAGATGGCGGGTGAGAGCGGAGCCAGCTCCTGGATTCGGGCACGGCGTGCGTGCAGCACGACCAGCCCGATCTCTGAGCGCGGGATGTTCTGCTGGTACTCCATGCGCCTGTCGACCGTGATCAGCGCCTGATATCCGCTGTCGCGCATGCGCTGGAGGAGTGCGCCGTTCTTCAGTCCTTTCCAACCCTCGTCGGCCACAGTGCGCACGAGATGGTGCGGGCCGGCCTCCTCGACCAGCCCTGCGAGCTCCACCGGGACCTGCTCATCAAGCAGCGCGCGCAACGTGCGACAGTGCCTCGCCGGCCTGCTCCAGCGCCGCCACGGCCTGCTCCCGGCTTACGGTCGGGAAGGAGTGGAGGAAATCCTCGAGGCTGTCCCCCGCTGATAGATAGTCGACTAGGTTCTGAAGGGGTACGCGTGTGCCGACGAACACGGGCGTCCCACCCAAAATCTCTGGGTCGCTGTGAACTACGATCTCCGTGGCGCTCATGAGCATGCCTCCAGCTAGGGTCTGCTGCTTCGAGTCTGTTCGAAAAAGCAGAGTCGTGCAAGGGTTTGGAGTACACGAAGGAATGGTACGCCCATGAAGAGGCCCCCGACAGCAACCATCCGGAAATTCCGGATAGTTCACAACCGTGATACCACGAAGCATCCTCGCATGCGCAACTACGGCGCAACCGCCCACAACCAGCGCCCGCCCTCGATGACGACTTTGACGCGGCCGGCGCGCTCGAAGGAGGAGAGGAAGCCGAGGAGGGTGGCGCGGTTGAGCACGTACGAGGTGGGGTCGGCGATCCGCATCTCCATCGCGGAGGCGAAGGCGGGGAGGAGGTCGTCGGTCGATGCGGGACCGAGCGCCAGCCTCTCGAGGAGCCAGGACGCGGCGCGCTCCAGGACGGCGAGGTTCAGCGCGAGCGTCTCACGCGGGTCGTCGAGCGGCTCGCCGTGGCCGGGGACCATCCAGGCCGCCTCCCTCCCGCCGAGCGTCCGCAGCGTCTCCATCCACCGCCACGCGTCGACCAGGTAGGGGACGCCGTGCTTCTCCAGCGGCTCGCGCCCGAAGAAACCGTCCGCGGCGAAGAGCACGTCGCCGGTCCGGACGCCGACCTGCGCGAGGCTGTGGCCGGCGAGGTCGACCACGTCCAGGGCGCGGCCGTCGATCGTGACGGTCTCGCCCGCGCGGATCACGTGATCCACGGGCGACGGCTCGGCCTGCAGGAAGCGGTTGACGAGGCCGGAGACGGGCGCCGCGCCGCCGAAGAGGTACACGGGCTCATAGCGCGGCTCGCGGATCACCGCCTCCTCGACGGCCGGCGCGTAGACCGGGACGCCGAGCTTGCGGACGAGCTGCGCGTTGCCGCCGTGGTGGTCGGCGTGCGCGTGGGTGTTGAGGATGGCGACGATCGGCCGCCCCAGAGACTCCGCCGCGCGCAGGATGCGGTTGGCGGCGCCGCGGTCGAGGCCGGTGTCGACCGCCAGCAGGCCGCTCTCCGTCTCCACCAGCCCGCTGTTGACGGCGCCGCGCAGCACGTGCGCGCCCCCGCCCAGCTGCCGGAGCTCCGGCTCACTCCCCATCGGCGCCCTCCCACTCCGCGTGGAAGCGCGCGAGGTAGTCTTCCATGAAGCGGTGCCGCCCCTCGGCCACGCGCCGGGCGGCGGCGGTGTGCATCCGGTCGCGCAGCAGGAGCAGCTTCTCGTGGAAGTGGGCGGTGGTCGCGCCGGTGCCGGCCTTGTACGCCTCGAAGCTGGCGTGCGCCTCGGGAGCCGCATCCGGCTCGTGCAGCGGGCGGCCGCGGCTGCCGCCGTACGCGAACGCCCGCGCCACGCCTACCGCGCCGAGCGCGTCCAGCCGGTCGGCGTCCTGCACCACGCGGCCCTCCGGCGTCGCCATCGGCGTGTCGACGCCGGCGCCCTTGAACGACACGCCGGCGATGATGGCGCAGACGTGGTCGACCGTCTCCGCGTCGGCGCCGAGGGACGCGAGCCAGGCGCGGGCGGCGCGCGGGCCGGCCGTCTCGTCGCCGCCGTGGAACTTGTGGTCGGCGAGGTCGTGGAGCAGCGCGGCCAGCTCGGTGACGTAGGGGTCGGCGCCCTCGTCGCGGGCGAGCCGCAGCGCCATCCGCCGCACCCGGTGCACGTGCCACCAGTCGTGGCCCGTGCCCTCGCCGCTCATCGCCTCGCGCACGTGCGCCTCGGTGCGCGCCAGCACTTCGGCGCGCGGGGGGGTCTGCTTCGCTTCCGCCACGTTCGTCTCCGTTGCCCTGAGCCGGTCCAGAGAGGATACTACGGGAAGCGGCGGCCCTGTCCAGGCACCTCCGCCGGCCCCAACTGCATTTCGCCGCGTCTATCGAGCGCGATTTGCCCCGAAATACGCCATGCGGGTCCATCTCATCCTGCGCAGTCCCACCGCCAGCCTTCATCCCACCGGAACCCCGCCCCCGCCATGTCCGGAATCAAGATCATCGAGGTGGTCCTCGGCCTCACCTTCGTCTACCTGCTGCTGAGCCTGCTCTGCACCGCGATCAACGAGTACATCTCGGGGCTGCTGAACAAGCGGGGCCGCCACCTCTTCAAGGCCGTCGACGACCTGCTCGGCAGCCAAGAGGTGCAGGAGGCGTTCTACAACCATCCCCTGATCACCACCCTGAGCCCGCACCACGGCGAGCTCCGGAGCCGCGCGAAGAAGCTCGAGGCCAGGCTGTACGGAACGCGCTGGGCCCGCCGCCTCATGGACTGGATGCGGCCGACGATCCGCAGCCAGCGGTACCCGTCGTACCTGCCGGCGCGGAACTTCGCGCTCGCGCTGCTGAACTCCACCGACTACACGGCCGTGCTGCAGGGCGCCGCCAGCCCGCCGGCCGGCGACCCGGTGGTGGCGACGCCCCACGACCTGGCGCGGCTCTTCGACGCGCTGCTCCAGGAGTCCTCGGCCGACGTGTCCGAGCTGCTGCGCGATCCGGCCGTGGCCTCGATCCTGGGGAGCCCGGTGGTCCCGCAGTCGGTGCGCGACGCGGTGATCAACGTGACCACGGGAACGCAGCGCGAGGTGCAGAAGCTCCAGGACGGCGTGGAGATCTGGTTCAACAACGCGATGGACCGCGTCTCGGGCACGTACAAGCGCTACACCCAGGTCGCGCTGCTGCTGATCGGGCTGGTGGCGGCCATCCTCCTGAACGCCGACACCATCCGCATCTGGCAGACGCTGTCGAGCAACGACGAGCTGCGCGAGGCCGTGGTCCGGCAGGCGATCGCGTTCAACGAGGCCCATCCGTCCGCCCCGCCGGCGGACAGCGGGCAAGCCGATACCACCACGACAGCCGGTACCGCGGCCGACACCACGGCCGCGACCGACACGACCGCCGCCCCGGTCCGTAGCCCCGCCCCGGCATCCACCACGGCGGCGGCGGACACCGCGGCGCACGACACGTCCGACTGCACGGCCCCCACGGGCTCCGCGGCGGCGGCGGCCTACGACAAGGCGATCGAGGGCCAGCGGCTGACCTGCGGCGAGGCGCGCGCGGTGATCGCGATGGCGAGCGCGGAGCTCGACAGCACGCAGCTCGCGGTCGGCTGGACGCGCGCGGAGCTGCTGAAGCTGGGCGTGGCGCGGGTGGACACCGTTCCCCCGGACACCGCGAAACACCGCGCGGGAAGCCCGGATGCGGGGAAGACGGCCGTACAGACGAGGCTCGTACCGGTGCTGTGGCCATTCTCGTGGCACAGGTCGATCTGGCCGAAGCTGCTGGGCTTGATCCTGACCGCCATCGCCGTGTCGATGGGTGCGCCGTTCTGGTTCGACATGCTGAACAAGATCATCAACATCCGCTCCGCCGGCCGGGCTCCCGACGAGCGGCCGAAGAACCCCGAGGCCTCCGCCAAGCGGCTGGGCGAGACCGCGCCGAAGTAAAAAACATCACGCGGGAGACACGGAGACGCGGAGAGAGCCGCCGGGCCCTCTCCGCGTTTCCGTGTCCCGGAGGTGCGCCGGGCGGCGCGGGATCTTACTTTTGCAGCAGACTTTCAGCGCGAGGTGGCGCGGTGGCCGATGCCCGGTATCACGTGATGACCAGATCCGGCGATGCGCGCGCCGAGGTGGACGGGGCGCTCGCGGCGCTCGCGGCGCGGGGCGTCGCGCGGGAGGCGTCGGGGTTCCACAAGTACCTGCACGTGACGCAGGTGGAGCAGACGGTGGTGATGGTCGCCGCGCGCGACTCTCCCCTCGCCGCGGAGCTGCGCGGGCGAACGGGGTGGGGCGAGCCGGGGTACGTGCCGATCCGGACGTGAGCGCGCGGGCGCGGAGGTTTGCCGCTTCCAACCTGACGGGGGTGACTGGATGCTGCACGTGACGAACGGAGACGCGGCCGCGGAGGTGATCCGCGCGTCGGGAGTCGGCGGAGAGGTGCTCCCCTGGCGCGACGTGCTGCACGAGGGCCCGGTGCCCGCCGGGCTCCCGCTCGAGGAGCTGAGCGTGGTCCGCGCCGACTTCATCGCGGGCGAGGGGTGGGGCGCCGCCGCCGAGATGCGCCGCGAGTTCGAGGCGCGCGACGAGGTGCTCGCCGGCTTCGGCGCGCACGACGAGGTGGTGCTCTGGTTCGAGCACGACCTGTACGACCAGCTCCAGCTCGCGCAGCTGCTGGACTTCTTTGCGACCGCGGAGCGCGGCGAGACGCGGCTGACGCTGGTCTGCGGGCCCGAGTACCTGGGCCCCTCCACCCCGGAGCGGCTGGCCGCACGCTTCGAGGAGCGCGCCGAGGTGACGGACGAGCAGCTCTCGCTGGGCCGCGCCGCCTGGGCCGCGTTCCGCTCCCCCGACCCGCGCGCGGTCGCCGCGCGGGTGATGCAGGACATGCCCGAGCTCCCGTTCGTGCGCACGGCCCTCATCCGCCACCTGGAGCAGTTCCCCTCCACCCGCAACGGCCTTTCGCGCAGCGAGCAGCAGGCGCTGGAGGCGATCGCCGACGGGGCCGGCACCGTGCGCAACGCCTACTTCGCTTCGCACCAGCGGCGCGAGGATCCGATCTGGCTGGGAGACGCCACCTTCCTCTCGTACCTGGAGGGGCTCGCCGCCGGCGCGTCTCCCCTCGTGACCCTCGGCGACGGCGCGGGCGAGCTGGAGCGCCCGGTGGAGCTGACGGACGCGGGGCGCGCGGTGCTGGAGGGATCCGCGGACCGGGTGCGGCTGAACGGCATCGACCGCTGGCTGGGGGGCGTGCACCTGCAGGGCCACGAGTCTCCCTGGCGCTGGGACGTGGCGCACCGCAGGCTGGCTGAGGCGAACTGACGGAGGATCTCACACCGAAGCGCGGAGACATGAGTCATCCCGAATTTTGACGAAGACCCCAGAACGGGTGGACCGGTAGAGAGGTAGAGCCAGGTCACGGCAATACGGAGACGATAAAGCGGAGTCGGGGTTTCCCGGCTCCGCTTGCCTGTTCTGGGACAAGAGGAAAATACCTCACCCGGAGGACCGGAGGACCAGAGAGCTGCGCGTGTTTCCTCTGGTTCTCTGGTTCTCTGGGTGAGACCGATCGGTCTGCCTGAAATGCACGATCAATAATCGGAAATGGGATGAGGAGGGACCCTCGCACCCGGGCCCTGTTCTTCTGACGCACTGTGTCATAGATTGCCGCATCGCGCCATCAACGTGAGCGGCGCGGTGCGACTCGTTTGGAGAACCGGCACATGGCCAAGAGAATCCTGCTCTTCACGGGCAAGGGCGGCGTCGGCAAGACCACCTGCGCGGCGGCGACGGCGCTGCGCGCGGCGGAGATGGGGTACCGCACCCTCGTCCTCTCCTCGGACCCCGCGCACTCGCTGGCGGACGCGCTCGACCGGCCGCTGGGGCCCGAGCCGGAGCTCGTGGCGCCCAACCTCTGGGCGCAGGAGGTCGACCTCTACTACTCGATGAAGAAGTACTGGGGGAACATGCGCGAGCTGATGCTCACCGTGTTCCGCTGGCAGGGTGTCGACGCCGTGGCGGCCGAGGAGATGGCGGCGCTCCCGGGGATGAACGAGGGCTCCGTCCTCCTCTGGCTGGAGCAGTTCCACCGCTCGGGCGACTACGACCTGATCGTGGTCGACAGCGCGCCCACGGGCGAGACGCTCACCCTCCTCACCCTGCCGCAGGCCACGCAGTGGTGGGTGCAGAAGGCCTTCCCCTTCCAGAAGACGGCGATCAAGACCGCCGGCTTCGCGCTGCGCAAGACCACCGGCATCCCGCTGGACAAGGGGTACGAGGAGCTCAACCGCCTCTTCGACAAGCTGCGCGCCATCCAGGACGTGCTGGCGAACGCCGACGTCTCCTCCGTGCGGCTGGTGATGAACCCGGAGAAGATGGTGATCGAGGAGGCCAAGCGCGCCTACACCTACCTGCAGCTCTACGGCTACGGCGTCGACGCGGTCATCGTGAACCGCGTCCTCCCCGAGGAGGGGACCGGCACCGTCTTCGGCCCCTACGTGGCCGCGCAGAAGAAGTACCTGCGGGAGATCGACGACTCCTTCGCGCCGCTGCCGATCATCCGCGTGCCGCACGGGGGGCGCGAGGTGTTCGGGATGGAGCTGCTGCGCGAGATCGGCCGCACGCTCTACGGCGACGGCGATCCCACCGCGCTGATGTACGCCGGGCAGACCTACCGGGTAACGCAGGAGGGGCCGGAGTACCTGCTGGAGCTGCGCCTCCCCTTCGCCCACGAGGGCGACGTGACGGCGCGCCACGCGGGCGACCAGCTGGTGATCCAGCTCGCCAACCAGCGCCGCAACTACCTGTTGCCGCGCTTCCTCGCCTACTATACTCTCGGGGAAACCGGGGTGAAGAACGGCTGGCTGCGCGTGCGGTTCGCGCGGGCCGCGGCCTGACGCCCGGCGCACCAGGCGTCACCTCTCCGCCGCGCGGCCGGCCGCGGCGGAAGCGTGAAGCGGCCGTGCGCCCAGGGCGCGCGGCCGCGACGGCGTTCATCCCTCGATCTCCCGTTCCCGAGCCACGCCCCCGCCCCGCCACGGAGCCCCGCAGATGTTCGTGCCCAGCCTGCTCCTCAAGCAGCTCTACACCTTCGGCAGCCTGAAGAACTCGCCCGACGGCGTGCAGTTCACCATCAAGAACCGGCTGAGCGACGCCACCGTCACCGGGCTGCGCGGCATCCGCATCGACGGGCGCGAGATCCCGCTGCACGACGTGGAGGTGCGCGTGGACGACCTGGCGATCCACACGCACCAGATCACCGAGGCGCAGCCGCTCGCCTTTCCGCTCAAGCACACGCTGCAGATCGTCGCGCGCGCGGCCTCGCTCCCGCTGGGCAAGCACGACATCGAGCTGGTGTTCGACAGCAAGCCCTTCGGCAAGCTCAAGCTGAGCGTGCAGGACGCGATCGCCGAGGCCCTCCCGGTAGGGAAGAAGATCCCGCGCGACGCCAGCGACGACTACTGCGACGCGGCGATCCAGAAGCGGCAGGCGTTCGTGGAGGAGTTCTCCGGCGCGCCGCTGGACCACGTGAAGCGCTTCTCCTTCGACCCGCACCTGCTGAAGGGGAACGTCGAGCACTTCACCGGGGTGGCGCAGGTTCCCATCGGCTTCGCGGGGCCGCTCACGGTGAACGGCGAACACGCGAAGGGCGACTTCATCATCCCCATGGCCACCACCGAGGGGACGCTGGTGGCCAGCTACAACCGCGGCATCGCGCTGCTGAACGCCTGCGGCGGGGTGACGGTGACGGTGGTGGGCGACGCCATGCAGCGCGCGCCGGTGTTCGTGTTCGACAACGCGCGGCAGGGGCGCGAGTTCGCGGACTGGGTGCAGGAGAACCACGCGAAGATCGCCACCGAGGCCGAGGCCACCAGCAGCGTGGCGAAGCTGAAGTACATCGACCACTACCTCTCCAACAAGTTCGTCTTCCTCCGCTTCAACTTCCACACGGGCGACGCGGCGGGGCAGAACATGGTGGGGCGCGCCACCTTCGCGGCCTGCTCGTGGATCCTGGACCAGTACCCCGGGGTGCGCCACTTCTACCTGGAGAGCAACTTCGCCACCGACAAGAAGGCCTCGCAGATCAACATCATGCGCACCCGCGGCAAGCGGGTGACGGCCGAGGCGGTGGTGAAGCGCGACGCGCTGATCCAGCGCATGCGGGTGGAGCCGGAGAGCCTGGTCTACCACCACGGCGTGGCGAACATCGGCTCCATCCTCTCGGGGGCAAACAACAACGGCGCGCACTCGGCCAACGCCATCACCGCCATCTTCATCGCCACCGGGCAGGACGTGGCGAACGTGGCCGAGAGCAGCGCGGGGGTGATGTACGCCGAGCTCACCGCGGAGCGCGACCTGTACATCTCCATCACCATCCCCTCCCTGATCGTGGCCACCCACGGCGGCGGCACGGGGCTCCCCACGCAGCGCGAGTGCCTGGCGGCCATGGGGTGCGTCGGCCGGGGCTCGGTGAACAAGCTGGCCGAGATCATCGCCGGCGTGGTGCTGGCGGGCGAGCTCTCGCTCGGCTCCGCCATCTCGTCGTCGGACTGGGTGTCAAGCCACGAGCAGTACGGACGGAATCGGTAACACCGGTAGGAGCAGCCGGGTTGAAAGCACCGGGGTTGGGATCACCGGGTTGGGATCACCGGGTTGGAAACCCGGGCTTGAACAACACGAAATCCGCCTTCGCGGATTCCCCCGCGCGGCGGCGGGGCTGACCCGGGCTCCATCGCACGCGTGCCGACCCGGGCCCGGGACGCGCGAATGTTCCGGGGCGCGCGCAGGTACCGCGGCCACAGTCCGCGAAGGCGGACTTCGTGTTTGTTGTAGCCCGGGTTTCCAACCCGGTGCATCAACCCGGTGCTTCAACCCGGTGCATCAACCCGGTGCTTCAACCCGGTCCCGGCACCCGGACCGGCGCTCACGTGTAATGGATGTCCGCCCGTGAGCCACGGGCACCTGGAACCCGGCAACGATCCACCCCAGCCCGCCACCCGCGAGGTCTTCGCCCATGTACAGCCCCACGACCATCCTCTCCCTGGTGGAGCAGGGCCTGCCGAAGAACGTCACCGGCACCGTCGCCGCCACCAAGCGCGACGGGGAGTGGATCGAGACGAACCGCGCCGGGTTCGAGCGGCAGGTGGAGCGCTTCGCGTACGCGCTGCGCGACCTGGGCGTGCGCCGGGGCGACCGGGTGGCGCTGCACTCCGAGAACAGCACCGAGTGGCTGGCCGCCGACCAGGCCATCCTCTCCATCGGCGCCGTCAACGTGCCGATCTACACCACCCAGCCGGCGGACCAGATCCAGTACATCCTGCAGGACTCCGAGGCGGTGGTGTACATCGTCTCGTCGCAGAAGCTGTACGCCCCCGTGGCCGACGTCCCGGGGAGGGTCCCCACGCTCAAGACGGTGATCGGCATCCGCGGCGCGTTCGCGGAGGGGATGGTCACCTGGCAGGACGCGCTGGCCCGCGGCGAGGCCGCGAAGGCCGCGGACCCCGCCTTCTTCGCCGCCGCGCGCGCGCAGGCGAAGCCCGACGACCTGGCGACCCTCATCTACACCTCGGGGACCACGGGGACGCCCAAGGGGGTGATGCTCACCCACTGGAACCTCGCCTCCAACGTGCTCAGCTCGCTGGAGCGCATGCCGTGGGACATCGAGGGGGAGCGCGGGCAGAAGATCCTCTCCTACCTCCCGCTCTCGCACGTCTTCGAGCGGATGCTCTCGTACCTCTACCTCCACATCGGCTACCCGGTCTGGTTCATCGAGAACATCGAGGAGATGCTGAAGGACCTGGCGCACGTGAAGCCGGTGCACTTCTCCAGCGTCCCCCGGCTGCTGGAGAAGGTGGTCAACGGCATCCACGCCAAGCCCGCCCAGCTGCACGGCCTGCAGAAGAAGATCCTCTCCTGGGGCCTCGCCCTGGCCGACCGCTTCGACGTGGAGAAGCCGCTCCCGCTCGCCGACCGCGTGCAGTACGCCATCGCCGACGCGGTGGTGTTCAAGAAGCTGCGCGCGCTCTTCGGCGGGAACCTGAAGGCGATCACCAGCGGCGGCGCGGCGCTGCCGAAGGAGATCATGAACTTCATCAACGCCATCGGCATCTTCTGCGGCCAGGGGTACGGGCTCAGCGAGACCTCGCCGGTGATCGCGGTCTACACCAAGGGGCACCTGCGCGCCGGCTCCGTGGGCGAGCCCATCACCGGGGTGGAGGTGAAGACGGCGGAAGACGGCGAGATCATCGTGCGCGGGCCCAACGTGATGAAGGGGTACTTCCGGAACCCCGAGGCCACCGCCGAGGTGATGACGGAGGACGGCTGGTTCAAGACCGGCGACGTGGGGCACCTGGACGCGGAGGGCGTGCTCTTCATCACCGACCGCAAGAAGGAGCTGATGAAGCTCTCCACCGGCAAGTACATCGCCCCGCAGCCCATCGAGCAGCGCCTGGGGTCCAGCCGCTACATCGAGCAGGCGGTGGTGATCGGCAACAGCCGGCAGTTCTGCACCGCGCTGATCGTGCTCGACACGGCCGCCGTCACCGCCTACTTCACCGGGGCCGGCAAGGCAGTGCCGGCCGACCTGGCGGCGGACGCGGAGGTGCGCGCGCTGATCCAGCAGGAGGTCGACCAGGTGAACGCCGGCCTGCCGCACTGGGAGCAGGTGAAGAAGTTCGCGCTGGTGAAGCGCCCCTGGAGCATCGAGACCGGCGAGCTGACGCCCACGCTCAAGATCAAGCGGCGGGTGGTGCAGGAGCGCCACGCCGCCGACATCCAGACGCTGTACGCCTGAGGACGGCTTGGCGCGCAGGGAGGCCTCCATCCGCGGCGCCGCGGCGCCCGCCGAAGAGCACGAGCCCGCCCCCGGCGCGCCCGCCGCCCTCGACGCGTCGGCGGAGCCGCCCGCCGCCGACGAGCCGCGCCTGAGCCTCTTCGACGCGGCCGACCTCGCTGATCCGGCCGAGTCCCCCGCCATCGATCCGTCTGCGGCCGGCGGCGATGCGCCCGGGCCTCCCGCGGCAGCCGTCGCCCCCGATCCCGTCCCGCAGGCACCCGTCGTCGGCCCCTTCCTCCCGTACGACGAAGATCCGCCGCTCGCCGAGCTCTTTCCGGACGACTACGTGCCGGAGGATGCGACGCAGGTGCCGGAGGACTTCACCTCGGATCCGGACGTGGCGCCCTCCGCCACCCGTCCCCGCGCGCGCCGCAGGAAGGAGCCGGCGCAGCGGACGGCACCGGCGCCTGCGCCCGCGTCACCTCCCCCGCCGCCCCCCGTCGATCCCGCGCATGCCGCCGAGACCGGGCACGCGCTGGCGCCGCAGCGGGCAATGCCGTTCGTCTTCGACCCGCTGCGCCCGTACCGCGGCCTGGTGCGGCGCTTCTTCGTGGTCTACCGCCACGTGCTGGGGCTCCTCGCGGGCGGCGCGGTGGCGTACGTGCGCGCGCTCCCCCGCGAGCGGCGGCACGGGCTCAAGTCGTGGTTCCCGCGGCTCACCGCGTCCATCGTCTGGCCCTTCCTGGACCGCTCCATCCGCCGGCTCACCTTCGCGCAGCAGCTCCGGCGGCGGCTGGAGATCCTGGGGCCCACCTACATCAAGCTCGGCCAGATCATGGCCATCCGCGAGGACCTGCTCCCGCGGAGCATCACCGGCGAGCTGGCGAACCTCTTCGACCGCCTCCCGGCCATCCCCTTCGTGCAGGTGCGCGAGATCATCGAGGAGTCGCTGGGGCGGCCGCTGGAGGCGCTCTACCAGGCCGTCGACGAGAAGCCGCTCGGCTCGGCCTCCATCGCGCAGGCCCACCGCGCCGTGACGCCGGACGGCGAGGTGGTGGTGGTGAAGGTGATCAAGCCCGGCGTGGCGGAGATGATCGAATCCGACCTCACCCTGCTGGGGATGGTCGGCGGCTTCCTGCAGTGGGTGCTCCCCCGCTACCAGCCGCGCCAGATCATCGCCGAGTTCAGCGCCTACACCCGCAAGGAGGTCGACTACTCCTTCGAGGCCGACAACGCCGAGACCTTCGCGGCGAACTTCCGCGACATGGAGGACGTCGCCTTCCCGCGCATCCACCGCGCGCTGAGCTCGCGCAACGTGCTGACGATGGAGTTCATGGACGGCCTCAAGCCCGGCTCCGAGGCGGCGGCCGCGCTCACGCAGGCCGAGCGCGAGCGGGTGATCGACCTGGGCGCGGCCTCCATCATCCGCATGCTCTACCGCGACGGCTTCTTCCACGCCGACCTGCACGCGGGGAACCTGATGATCTTCCCCGGCAGGCGGGTGAGGATGGGGTTCATCGACCTGGGGATGGTGGGGCGCTTCGAGGAGCGCACCCGCCGGCAGATGCTCTACTACTTCCACGCGCTGGTGAGCGGCGACGTGGACGGCGCCACCCGCTACCTGGCCGACATGGCCACCGTGGGCAAGGGCGGCGACCCGCAGGGCTTCCGCCGCGCCGTGACCGACCTCTCGCGGCGCTTCGTCACCCACGCCTCGCGCGGCGAGATCTCCATCGCCCAGCTGATCCTGGAGTCGGTCGGCCTGGGCGGGCGCTACCGCGTCTTCTTCCCGGTGGAGATGACGCTGATGGTGAAGGCGCTGGTGACCTTCGAGGGCGTCGGCCGCACCCTCGACCCGCAGCTCGACGTGGCCGCGGTGTCGCAGAAGCACGTGTCCAAGATCTTCCAGCAGCAGTTCGACCCGCGCCTGCTCATGCGGCAGATCCTGCGCGGCTCCCCGGAGCTGGTGGACATGGCGGTGCGCCTGCCGCAGCTCCTCTCCGCCGGCTTCAAGTTCGCCGACGAGCACCTGAACAACCGCTCGCCCGCCAACCCGCTGCAGGGGATCAAGGGGAGCATCCTGGCGGCGGCCTGCATCGTGGGCGGGGTGCTCTCGGTGATCCAGCACGCCTCGCCCTGGTTCTCGGGGGCGATGTTCGTGCTCGCCGTCCTCCTCGCCGCGTTCGGCAGATGACGAAGCCCGCCGCGCCCGCCGAGCCGGCCTTCCGCATCGACATCAGCCTGGGCCCGGAGGACCTGGAGCAGCTCTGGGAGCGCTTCGACTCCGAGCAGGACGAGATCCCGGCCGTCCACCGCGTCCCCCAGCTCCCGCCCGAGCCCGTTCCGCACGACCCGATGGACTGGGAGTACGTCGAGTCGATGGACCGCGGCGTCTTCGGCGAGGTGGTGGACCACTGGTTCCGCGCCGAGGTGATCGGGGCGGAGAAGATCCCCCGCGCCGGCCCGCTGATCGTCGCGCCGAACCACAGCGGCAACGCCTTTCCGCACGACGCGATGGTGCTGGACCTGCTGCTCCTGCGCCACTACGGGAACGACCGGGCGGCGAAGTGCCGCTCCGTCTACACCCCGCAGCTCGCGGCGGTGTGGTGGATGCGGCTGTACGGGCTCGACAACTTCTGGCGGCGCGGCGGCGGCGTGGACATGACCTTCGGCAACTACGACCGCCTGCTGGAGCGCGGCGACAAGGTCATCTACTATCCCGAGGGGGTGCCGGGGATCGGGAAGGGCTTCCTCAAGCGCTACCAGCTGCAGCACTTCCACAGCAGCTTCGTGGCGCTGGCGGCCAAGCACCGCGCCCCCGTCTACCCCGTCGCGGTGGTGAACGCGGAGTGGGTGAACCCCACCAGCGTCACCTTCGAGTGGCTGAACGCCATCTTCCGGAAGACGGTGGGGCTCCCCTTCTTCCCCATCCCCACCGTCTTCGTGGCAGCGCTCTTCCCGTTCGTGTTCTACCTGGCCTTTCCCTGCCGCATGGTGTTCGTGATCGGCGACCCCGTCGACGTGCGCGCGCTGCTGCGCGAGGAGGGCGAGACCGACCTGGAGCACCCGGAGCGCGACGCGGTGCTGCGCGTGGCCGAGCGGGTGCGCCGCCTCGCGCAGGAGCGGCTGAACGCGGCGGTCGCCGAGCACGGCGCCAGGCCGTATGACGTGCGCGGGCTCTTCCGGGAGATGAAGAAGCTGAAGGGGCGCATCTGGAGCCGGACGCCGCTCGGCTGGCCCTACGCCTACCTGCGCCACGACCGCGACCGGCAGCGCCCCCCCGCCCGCAACGCGCTGCACGCCTTCCTGCGCGACTGGGACATCCTCTTCTTCTACCTGCCCCTGGGATGGCTGGGGATCGCGCTCGCGCGCATGCTGCGGAAGCCTCCGTGCGGCTACCGCGGCCTCACGCGCCGCGAGCGCATCGAGCGCGAGGGCGCCTTCCGCTGGACGCTCGACACCCGCCCGCTCCCGCCGCGCCCGAGCCAACCGATGGGGTCTCACGCAGAGACGCAGATGCGCTGAGAGGTACCGCTCCCATGCGGCCAGCGTCGCGCATTCACCTCTGAAGGATATCGATCCCCGAGGTGAGCTTTTATCGTAAATTGTTTGACTGTTTACTGTTGAGAGATGCAAAGAGCAGGTGAAAGCGGCCAGGTGAAATTGTAGACCGAGGGCGTGCAGTTTGTTAGATTTGGGGCAGGAGGATACCCCAATGAGCCGATCCGTCGATCTCCCCGATTCCGTCTACGCGGCCCTCGAAGAAGCTGCGACCTCGTCCGGCACCACGCCCGCCGAGTGGATTGGCGCAAGCCTTCCGACCTCGAACGCGCACCCCGACGACGAGAGTGCTCCGCCGGGGATGCTTGCCGAACGGCTGGCAGGTCTTATTGGACTCGTTCGCAGCGGTCGAAACGATCTGGCGGAGCGGCATAGTGATCTGTTCCTGGAAGGAATGGTGGAAAAGCAGGGAACGGGGCATCTCTGATGCTTTGCGACGCGGGGCCGCTGGTGGCGCTCGCGGACGGTACCAGTCTTCATCACGATCACTGTGTCGCCACGTTGCACGCACTCGCAGTCCCTTGCCTGCTCACCACTTATCCGTGTCTTGTCAAAGCGATGCATGAGCTTGGGCGTAGGGGAGGCTGGCGAGCGCAAGAGGCATTGTGGGACTACATTTCCGATGGACTGGTTCGGCTGCATGCACCGGCGGACGGCGAGTGGCAGCGGATGCGAGTGCTCATGCGCGACTACCGTGACACGCCAATGGATCTCGCAGACGCTTCGATCGTCGCAGCCGCTGAGACGTTGAATGAACGTCGTGTCTTTACTGTGGACTGGCACTTCTACGTGTATCGCCAGCGGCTGGGGGAGGCGTTCGAAGTCGTGCCGTAAGTGATGGATGGGTACCAGATTGTCGTTACAACAGCAGAACTGCACATGAAAATCGGCTCCAGGCAACGCAATCCTTGACATCGGCTGGACGGGGGATTATAAAAGGGTCCATTCCAGACGGATCTCTCGCCCGTCGATGGTTCCGGAGCCTCGCGCCGCGCGGCTCTCTTCCTCAGGATCTCCCGCTGGCTGGACCTCCCGGTTCGCTGAAGATCGGCTCTGTTCCCGCTCCACGACCTTGTTCTCCGCACACACAGCCCCACGCTCCTCCACGTCCCGCACCCGTGAGGCCCGGGGGGATGCTCGCGTGTGCGGATCCCGCCGGGCGCGCTGAGGGGCCTCCGAGAGACACGACGTCGCCCCGCGGGGGGCGAACTGAACGCGCCGCGTGCGGCGCGACCCGCGAAACGTCGAACGTGCGGAAGGTGCCGCACCGACGCCTTTTCGAATCACGTAGCAGCAGGAGTAGGAGATGGCCCGCTCGACCGGAAAAGTGAAGTGGTTCAACGACGCCAAGGGCTTTGGCTTCATTGAACACGAGGGTGGCAGGGACCTGTTCGTGCACTTCTCCGCCATCAAGCAGGAAGGCTTCAAGACCCTCACCGAGGGCGAGGCCGTGGAGTTCGACATCGTGGAGGGCCCCAAGGGTCCCGCCGCGGAGAACGTCGTCCGGGTCGGCGCGAACTCCTGAGCCGTCTCCGCTCCACCGTTGCGCGAAAGGCCGCCCCCCGGGGCGGCCTTTCCGTTGTCGCAATCTTCGGCTTTCGCGATCCGCCTGCGCGGACATCAACGGCGGTGCAGCGTGAGCGCGGCAATCAGCCCGGCAGCGCGACGGTGACGCGGGCCTGCTTGCACTCGGGCCCGCAATTGGGGCCGTTGGGGCGGCTGGTGCTGTAGGCGGGCTGCGCGGTCTGCTCGCGCGTGCCGGCCGTAGTGGTGACGCGGATGGTCACCGATTGCGGCAAATAGTTGTTGAACATCGCCTCGGACCCACACTGGGCCGGGTTCGCGCAGTCGAACACGTAGTGCGGGCCCTCGGGGCTCGAGAACACCTCGATCTTGTACGCGCTCGTCGGCGTCTGCGAGAGTGCCACGATCAGACCGCTGTCGCAGCCGATCAGCGTGCAGGCCCCGCTGATCCCGTTGCACCCCGCGAGCAGCGCCACGCACGCGGTGGCCAGCGAACGCTTCATCCATCACCTCCGGAGAGAGTCGATTGGTTTGCCTGGACGAGAACGACCGATCGCCGGAGGGCGTGACATGAGCCCGCACGGGCGCTAGCCTCTTTCTGCACGCGGACGGACCATCCTCGTCTGATGGGCCCGTCGTCACCGGAGATGGAGGACAGGTGGAGCCTGTGGGCGGAGAGCACGCGCGGATCGCCATCATCGGCACCGGCTTCGGCGGGCTGGGGACGGCGATCCGGCTGATGCAGGAGGGGATCGACGACTTCGTGCTGCTGGAGCGCGCGGACGAGGTCGGCGGCACCTGGCGCGACAACACCTACCCGGGGTGCGAGTGCGACGTGCAGTCGCACCTGTACTCCTTCTCGTTCGCGCCCAACCCGGAGTGGAGCCGCAGCTTCTCCCCGCAGCCCGAGATCCAGGCGTACCTGAAGCGCTGCGCCCGGGAGTTCGGCGTGCTCCCGCACGTGCGCTTCGGGCACGAGGTGCTGGGCGCGGCGTGGGACGGCGAAGCGAACCTCTGGCGCATCGTGACGTCCAGGGGCCCGCTCACCGCGTCGGTGCTGGTGATGGCGACCGGCGCGCTCAGCGACCCGCTCATCCCCACGCTGCCGGGGCTCGACGGGTTCCGGGGCCGCGCCTTCCACTCGGCGCGCTGGGACCACGGCTTCGACCTCGCCGGGAAGCGGGTGGCGGTGGTGGGGACCGGGGCGTCGGCCATCCAGCTCGTCCCCGCGATCCAGCCGATCGTCGCCCGTCTCCATCTCTTCCAGCGCACGCCGCCGTGGATCATCCCCCGCCAGCAGCGGGAGCTGGGCCCGCGCCGACACCGGCTCTACCGGCGCTTCCCGGCGGTGCAGCGGGCGGCGCGCGGGGCCATCTACCTGGCTCGCGAGGCCTTCGTGCTCGGCTTCCGCCGGCCGGGGGTGATGCGCCTCGCCGAGGCCGTCGCCCGGCGGCACCTGGAGAAGAGCATCGCCGACCCCGTGCTGCGCGCCAGGCTCACGCCGGAGTGGCGGATCGGGTGCAAGCGCATCCTCCTTTCCAACGACTACCTCCCCGCGCTGGCGCAGCCGAACGTGGAGGTGGTGACGGAGGGGATTGCCGAGGTGCGCGCCCACTCCATCGTCTCGAAAGACGGGGTGGAGCGGCCGGTGGACGCGATCATCTTCGGCACCGGGTTCGTGCCGACGGACCCGCCGCTGGCTCCCCACATCCGCGGACGCGGCGGCCACTCGCTCGCCGAGGCGTGGGCGGGGAGCCCGAAGGCGCACGTGGGGATCACCGTAGCCGGCTTCCCCAACTTCTTCATGCTGATGGGGCCCAACACGGGGCTGGGGCACTCGTCGGTGATCTACATGATCGAGGCGCAGATCGAGCACCTGCTGGCTGCCCTCCGCCACCTGCGCGGCACCGGCGCGGCGGCGCTGGAGCCGCGGGAAGAGGCGCAGGAGGCGTTCGTCGCGGCCATCGACCGGCAGATGGAGGGGACGGTGTGGAATTCGGGCGGGTGCAGGAGCTGGTACCTGGACCGCACGGGGCGCAACTCGGCGCTCTGGCCCGACTTCACCTGGCGCTTCCGCAGGCGCGTCGCGCGGCTGGACCCGGCGGAGTACCTGACGATCGCGCCCGCGGCGGGGCCGGCCGCCGCCGGAGGATAGCCGCGGTGGCGCATCCCCCCGGCCGGCTGAGCGTTGCGGACCGCGTGGAGCGGCTGGCCGCGCGCCTGCTCGTCCGCCTCCCGCCGCGACTGCAGGTGCGTCTCTCCGGCGAGCCGCCGGTGGTGATGGACGGGCAGGCGCTCGATCCGCACGTGCAGCTGGTCCGCGCGCTCCGGCGGCGGCGCGGCCGCGGCGGCCTCTGCGAGCCCACGCCGGAGAAGGCGCGCGCGATCTTCCACCGCGAGTCGGTGCTCTTCCGCGGCCCGGTGACGCCGGTCGGCGCCGTGCGCGACTTCGACCTCCCCGGTCCCGGCGGCGCCCTGCGCGTGCGCCACTACGCGCCCGACGCGCGGGAGCCGCGGCCGCTGACGGTGTACCTGCACGGCGGCGGCTACGTGATCGGCGACCTGGAGACGCACGACGAGGCGTGCCGCATCCTCTGCCGCCATGCCGCCGTGCACCTGCTGAGCGTGGACTACCGCCTCGCGCCCGAGCACCCCTTCCCCGCCGCGCTCGACGACACGCTGGCGGCGCTGCGGTGGGCGCAGGCGCACGCCGCGGAGCTGGGCGCGGACCCCGACCGCGTCGCCATCGGCGGGGACAGCGCGGGGGGGAACCTGGCCGCGGTCGCCGCGCAGCTCACCGCGCGCGACCGGCCGCCCTTCGCGCAGCTGCTCATCTACCCGCCCACCGACTCGGAGACCAGGCGGCCGTCGCAGGCGATGTTCAGCGACGGCTTCTTCCTCAGCCAGGGCGACCGCGACGCGTTCGCGCGCCACTACCTGGAGGGGACGGGGGTCACCGGCCACGACCCGCGCGTCTCGCCGCTGCTCGCGCCGGAGCTGTCGGGGCTGGCGCCGGCGCTGGTGGTCACCGCCGGCTTCGACATCCTCCGCGACGAAGCGGAGGCTTACCGTGACGCGCTAGAGGCCGCGGGGACGACGGCGCGGCTCACACGGCTCCCGGCGCACGGCCACGGCTTCCTGCACATGACCGGGGCGTCGCCCGGCGCGCGCGCGGCGATGGTACGGGTGGCGGAGGACTGGCGCGCGCTGCTGGAGGATATCGCTCGCGGGTAAACCTCGGGAACTCGCGCATCCCGAGCCTCCAGGTCCCCCGGGTTGGAAACCCGGGGCTGGAACGGCACGAAGTCCGCCTTCGCGGACTGCACCCTTGCCATCGCATCGATTCACAAGCCCAGGCGTCGGCCGAAAGGAAATCCAGACATGCCGCATCCCATCGCCGGAAAGGTGGTGCTGATCACCGGGCCCGCGCGGGGCATCGGGGAGGAGACGGCGCGGCAGCTCGCGGCGCGGGGGGCGCGGCTGGCGCTGGTGGGGATGGAGCCGGCGCGGCTGGTGGCGCTCGCGGCCGAGCTCGGCGCGGGGCACGCCTGGTTCGAGTGCGACGTGACCGACCAGGCCGCGCTCGACCGTGCGGTCGCGGGAACGGTGGAGGCGCTCGGCGGGATCGACGTGGTGGTGGCGAACGCGGGGATCGCGAGCAACGGCACCGTCGCCGTCACGCCGGTGGAGGTGCTCGCGCGCGTCATCGAGGTGAACCTGGTCGGCGTGGTGCGGACGGTGAGCGCCACGCTGCCGCACGTGACCGGGCGGAAGGGCTACTACCTGCTGGTCTCGTCCGCGGCGGCGCTGGCGGCGCTGCCGGGGCTCTCGGCCTACGCGGCGTCGAAGAGCGGGGTGGAGTTCTTCGGGAACGCGCTGCGGCTGGAGGTGGCGCACAAGGGCGTCGACGTCGGCGTCGCGCACCCGGCCTGGATCGACACCGACATGGTGCGCGACACGAAGCGCGACCTGCAGAGCTTCAACAGCCTGCTGCGCACGCTGCCGGGTCCGTTCGGCTCCTACACGTCGGTCCAGGAGTGCGCGGCTGCCTTCGTCGACGGCATCGAGCGGCGCCGGCGGAAGGTGTTCGTGCCGAAGTCGCTGGCGCCGCTCTCGGCCGTGCGGCAGGTCTTCATGAGCCGGCTGTCGGACCGCTTCAGCCGGCGAACGGCGGGCCGGATCATCCCCCGGCTGGAACGCGAGGTGGCGGCGCTGGGGCGGTCGTTCGGCGAGAACTGCGTGGAGAAGAAGAAGTAATACCAGATTGGGCAATTCACTGTGCATTCGGACATTCGGAAACACCAGCATAGAAGATTCTCACACGGAGTCAACGGAGTAAACGGAGGAAAGACAAGGGTCGTTCTCCGTTAACTCCGTTGACTCCGTGTGAGCCCCTCTGTTGACTGAATGCACAGTCAATCCGTCGAAACGGTATAATCCCGAATCCAGAAAACGATTTCCTCACGCAGAGACGCAGCGTCGCGGAGAGAGCCACCCACTCTCTCCGCGACGCTGCGTCTCTGCGTGATACGTGCTTTTTACTGCGGCTTCGCTGCAGCCTCGGGCGCGGCGCGGCGCTCGCCGATCGGGGGGACCGTGCGCGCGCGGTCGTCCGGCGACGGGGGGGCGGCGGGCGACGAGAGCGCGCGCTCCACCTCGGCCGCGGCGGCGGCGTCGGGGGCGAGCTTGCCCAGGAAGTCGGGGAGCTCCACGCCGCCGATGTCGCGCATCACCTGCATCATGGGCGGAAGGGTGCGGGCCATGTTCTGCAGGAAGTTCCCCGCGCCCTGGCCGTTGCCGCCGTCCCACACCACCACCTTGTCGAACTTGATGTTCGAGATCGCGGTCGCCGCCGTCTGCGCCAGGGTGTCGAGGTGCTCCAGCATCAGGAGCTGGAAGGCCTGGTTGGCGCCCCCGGCCGCCGCCACGATCTCCCTGAGGCCCTCGCCCTTCTTGGAGAGGATCTCGTACTGGCCGCGCGCCTCGGCCTGCAGCCGGGCGAAGGTCGCCCCGGCCTCGGCGAGCGCGTGGATGCGCTTCTTCTCCGCCTCGGCCTCGGCCTCCACGATGGTGCGGGCCTTCTCGGCCTTGGCCGGCGCCTCGAGCTCGGCGCGGCGCTGGGCCTCCACCCGCTCGGCGTCGGCCAGCGCGGCCTTGGCCATGGCGCGGTACTGCGCCTCGAGCACCGCGGCCTCGGCCTCGCGCTTGCGCGTCTCGCCGACCTCGTAGGCCTCGGCCTGGCGCACCTGCAGCCTGGCCTGCGTGTCGGCGATCAGCGCCTGGCTCTCGGCCTCGCCGGCGATCGCCTTCGCCTCGGCGCCGGCCACGGAAACGCGCTTCTGCTGCTCCGCCGCCTTCACCTGCGCCTCGCGCTCGTAGGCGGCGGTCTGCTCGCCCACCTTCTGCTCCTTCTCCAGCTCGGCCACGCGCACCGCCTGCTCGCGCTGCGCCAGGCGGATGCCGATCTCCTTGTCCTTGTTGGCGCCGGCCACCTGCACCTGCTTCTCGCGCTCGGCCTCGGCCACGCGCACCTCGCCCAGCTTCTCCTGGTCGGCCACGTCGCCGCGCGCCTTCTGCACCGCCTCGGCGGCCGCCTTCTTCCCGATCGCCTCGATGTAGCCCGACTCGTCGTTGATGTCGGTGATGTTCACGTTCAGCAGCACCAGGCCGATCTTCTTCAGCTCGGGCTCCAGCGAGGTCTGGATCTGGTGCAGGAACGCCTCGCGGTCCTTGTTGATCTCCTCGATGCGCATGGAGGCGATCACCTGCCGCAGCTGCCCGAAGATCATGTCCTGCGCCTGCCGCTTGATCTGCGGCTGGTCGAGCTTGAGCAGGCGGATGGCCGCGTTCTGGCGGATCGCCTCGTCGGTGCCGATGGCCACGGTGAACACGCTGGGCACGCTCACCCGGATGTTCTCGAAGCTCAGCGCGTCCTTGAGCGGGATGTCGATCTGGATCGGCTCCAGGCTCAGGAAGTCGTATTCCTGGATCACCGGCCAGACGAAGGTGCCGCCGCCGGAGATGCACTTGGCCGCGTTGCCGCCGCTCACCATCCCCGAGACCACCAGCACCTTGTTGGCCGGGCAGCGCCGGTAGCGGCTGGTGAGGAAGAAGACGAACCCGAGCACGAGCACCACCCCCAGCAGCACGGTGCTGCCCAGGAGCGCGTTGGGAGATGCCTGGATGAGGCCGAGACCGAGGGTGGGCATGGTTCAGGACTCCGATGAAGGTTCCGGGGGGAGTGAGGGCGTGACTTCCACGATGTCGGGACCGACCACGTCCACGACCACCACGTCCGCGCCCGTGGCGAGCGGGTTGAGGGAAACGGCCTGCAGCTCCACCGTGCGGCCCTGCAGCGCCAGGTGCACCTTCCCCGGGCGGCCCATCCCGCCGGGGATGCTCAGGTAGACGGTGGCGGCCTCGCCCACCGCGTTCTCCAGGCGCACGGTGCCGTCGCGCTCCAGCCGGCGGAGCTGCCGCTGGGCCATCGCCACCAGCGTCACCGCCGTGCCCCCGGCCAGCAGCCCCGACGCCAGCGCGGGGAGCGGCCCGCCGCCCCGCGCCTGCACCAGCATCCCCAGCAGCCCGAAGAAGGCGAGCCCCGCGGCAATCGCGCGGACGCTGAACAGGTTCAGCGTGTCGCCGGGGTGCAGGTCGCCAAGCCGGACCTCGAGCAGGTGGTGATGGTCGAGCCCCACCAGCCCCAGCAGGAGCTGAAGCACCAGCAGGGCCCCGCCCGCCACCGCGCAGACGAAGAAGACCGTGTTCACGGCGGAGGGCGTACGAGGAAGACGCGGGAGAGGATCAGACGTTCCCGTCCGAAATCTTGGCGCGGTGTGGACGCCTGTCAAGCGTGCGGAGCACGGCCGCACGCCCGGGAAGACGCCCGGCAACGCACGACCGCGCAACGGGTTGGGGATTTCGCGCGCGACTGTGGGGCCGCTCTGGTGCCCGGCTTCAACGGAAGAGCTCACTCGGAGTCCACGGAGAACGACTCCGCTGACTCCGTGTGAGGCATTCGGTTTTGGATTCAGAAGACGTGTTCCCGATCGAAGCTCTGCAATGCGGGATCAGCCCCGCGGCGGTGCCTGTGCACCGGATGCGGGTGCAGGAGCAGGCTGCCCCTGGCACTCGTCGGGGAGCGGCTCCGCTTCGCAGTTCTCCAGGGTGTCGGCCTTCACCACCACCCATCTGCCGTCGCGGAGCTCGCTCTCGGTGTAGACGAAGCGCTCCTGGTCGCTCAAGACGGACTGCTCGTTGCGCCAGAACTCCACCAGGGTGCCGTTCTCCCACCGCCAGCGCGAGTTCGACCACGTCCGGCCGGCGTACCCTTCGCGGGCGTGGGCACCCAGCGTGCGCCCGGCGGAATCGGGATCGAACATCTCGTACTCGCCCAGGTAGCGGAACCGGCCCGCGGCGGGATCGTAGCGCCAGTAGTCGTACGACGGGTTTGGCGCCGCCGGCACCAGCGTGACCAGCGCGAAGTCCAGGTGCCCGTCAAAGTCGAGGTCGATGCGGTAGGTTGGATCGTCCAGGACCGCCCCTTCCTGCAGCCGCGAGGGGACCAGCGTCTGCACGCGCCGGCCCGCGCGGGTGACGAAGACGCTGTCCACCTGCCCCGCCCCGACCCGGTGCAGCACGAAGTCGAATCCATCCGCGCTGTGCACGATGGACTTCGGCCCTTCCTGCGCCGTGTCGGGCGCGTACGACGACGAGGCTGCGGGTGCGTCGTCCCGCTCCGCCGTGCCGCACGCCGCCAGCGCGCACGCCATTCCCGCGATCAAGATCCCCCGCATCAGCGTTGCTCCTTGTATGGTCGGGCTCACATACCGAATGGTTGCCTAGCGGAACTGCGCCCGCACCACGCCGACGCCCAGCAGCAGGTGGAGGAGCCAGAGCACGAGTGCGCACAATGCGATACCGGCCACGATGCGGACGAGCAGGAGCACGATCCGGACGCCCGGCGCACCGGCCGGGACCTCGAACAGCCTGCCGGCCAGCATGTAGCGCCGATAGCGCGGGGGGCCGACGGCGAAGCAGAGGGTGAAGATCACCTCGGCCAGGATGAGCAGGGGGAGCCCCAGCGCCGCCGAGAGGAGCCAGCCCCACGCCGTGCGCGGCCACGCCGGGGCAAAGAGGAGGATGAACGCGAACGTGGACAGCACCGCCGCGCCGATGGCGAGTCCGGCGCCGGTCAGGATGCTGGAGACGCGAGGGTTCACGGGGACGCGTGTCCGGTCGCCGCCGCCCCGGCGCGCGCCTCCGCCAGCTCCGGGAGATCCGCGTCGGCATTCTTCCAGCTCGCCATGAGCTGCGCGTAGGCGCGCCGCGCCTCCTCCCCTCGGCCGAGGCGGGCGAGCACGCGCGCGCGGCCGAGCACCGCGGCCGAGCGCCCCGGCGACAGCTCCAGGGCGCGGTCGTACGCGGCGAGGGCCTCGGGGAGGTGACCTCCCTCGACGAGCGCGCGCGCCAGCAGCAGGTGCGTGATCCCCACGCTGGAGCGCTGCGGCCCCTCGGCCAGGAAGAGCGCCGGGTCGAGCTCCACCGAGTCCGCCGCCATGCGCAGCATCGCCACCGCGGAGTCGGCGTGCCCCGCCGCCTGGGCGCGCACGGCACGGATGCGCAGCACCGCGGCCCGCTGCGCCGGGCCCACCGAGCTCGCGTTCTCCTTCCCCATGGAGTCGTTGACGGCCTCCAGCCGGCGCCGGGCGGCGTCGATCCCGGCGAGGTCGCGGCGCGACGCGGCTCCCATCGCGGCGACCAGCAGGTCGGTCGCGGAGACCAGCGCCGCGGGGTTGGCGGCCGCCGGGAAGCGCCCGGTCTCCAGCGCGTCGCGCGCGTCGAAGGTGGAGGCGAGGCGCCCCAGGAAGCCGCGCCGGTACTCGGGCGCCGCGGCCACGCGGGCGGGGGTCCAGATCGCCCGCACCGAGTCCGCCAGCACGCGCGCGCGGCGGAGGCGGCCCTGCTGCAGGTAGCCGAAGTGCAGCCAGTCCAGCGCGTGGTAGTCCCACTCCTCGGGCGGGAGCTCGCCGCCGCCGGTGCGGGCCTTGGAGAGCGCCCACCCGCGCTCGTTCGCGGCGACCACGTCGTCCCACATCCCGAACTGGAAGAAGATGTGCGACGGCATGTGCACCGCGTGGTGCGCCGCCGGCGCGATGCGGGCGTACACCCGCGCAGCCCGCAGCCCCAGGGGCGCGAGGCGGGCGTCGTCGTAGGCGTGGATGAGGTAGTGCGCCGCACCGGGGTGATCGGGGCGGCGGCTGAAGACGTCTTCGATCAGCGCGCCCGCCTCCACCGCGGTGCGCAGCGACTTGTTCGCGTCCGCCTGCTCCGTGAAGCGCCGGCTGATCAGGGCCAGCCCGTAGAAGAGGGTGGCGTCGTCGTCGTCCGGATAGCGCTCGTGCAGCCCGCGCCAGGCGTCGGCGTAGGCGACGGTCATGCTGTCGTCGTCGTCCGAAGTGAGGAAGAAGCGCTCCGCGATGGCCAGGTAGTCGCGCTCGCGCGCGGTGGGCGCCTTCGCCGCGCGCGCCGCGGGGGTGGGGCCCAGGCGGCGCAGGATCGAATCCGTCGCGGCGCTGTCGTTGGACGAAACGATCTCCCCCCAGTAGGCCATGGCGAAGCCGGGATCGACCGCCTCGGCCTCGCGGAAGGAGGCGCGCGCCTCGTCGAAGAGGAAGCTGTGCAGCAGGGTCATCCCTCGCAGGAACGCCGGCTGGGCCGCGGGCGCGCCGGAGTTGGCGAACTCCACCCGCCCCAGCCGCGCGATGTCCGACGCGGCGGCGGGGGAGGATCCGTGCGCATGGTCGTCGTGCTGCGCGGCGAGCGGCATCGCCACGGCGGCGGCGAGAAGCGCGACGAGCGCCGGGCGGGCGGCGAGGGAGAGAGTCGGCATGGAAGGGGATCGGGGTGCGCGGGGTGAGGTGCGCTGGTGCGGGAGGATGAAGCCGTCCGGTGAAGGTTACGGCACTGCACCGCTGTACGGAAAGCATCTCGTCATCGGATCTCTGAGACCAGATCCGGAGGATAGTGCTGGTGCATCTCACGGGCTCATGTGCTGACGCGGTTATAGATCCTTCGGCCTGCAAGTCATTTCGCAGACGACGACTGCGGCTTGGCCGGCCTCAGGATGACGTCGTTCGGTTGGGTTGCGTAAACACCGGGTGTTCAGGGGATCTGGTATGAACCCGCCGTTGCCGAGAGATGCGATTGCGCCCGGCTGGCCTACCGTAAGCGCGCACGGTATCCTCTTCCCTCCCGCCAATGCGACCCGAGCCCGAGGCTGAGATGAGCACGCCCCACGACGTGGTGTTCCTGTTCGACGTGGACAACACGCTGCTCGACAACGACCGCGTGACCGCGGACCTGCGCCGCCACCTGACGGGCGCGTTCGGCGAGGACCGCGCGCAGTGGTACTGGGAGATGTTCGAGGAGTTGCGGAGCGAGCTGGGATACGCCGACTACCTGGGCGCGCTGCAGCGCTTCCGGGTGGAGCACCCGCGCGACCCCAACCTGCTGGCCGTGTCCACCTGGCTGGTGAACTACCCCTTCGCCAACCGCCTCTACCCCGGCTCGCTCGACGCCCTCGAGCACTGCAAGGAGATGGGCCCGGTGGCGATCCTCTCCGACGGCGACGTGGTGTTCCAGCCGCGCAAGGTGGAGCGCTCGGGGCTGTGGGACGCGGTCGACGGGAACGTGCTGATCTACATCCACAAGGAAGAGATGCTGGACGACGTGGAGGCGCGCTTCCCCGCCCGCCGCTACGTGATGGTCGACGACAAGCTGCGCATCCTCGACGCCATGCGGAGCGCCTGGGGCGACCGCCTCGTAACCGTCTTCCCGCGCCAGGGCCACTACGCGCTGGACCCGGAGATCTGCGCCCGCTACGCCCCCGCCGACGTGACCCTGGCGCGCATCGGCGAGCTGGCGGAGTACGACCTGGCGGCGCTGCTCGCGCGCCGTTAGCCCTGCGCACGGAAGGAGTAGCGCATCACCCGCGGCTCCCAGGCGGCGAGCACGGCCGGCGGAGCATCGAAGCGCGGTCCGGCCTCGCGACTGGGACGAAGCCATGCGCGCACGCGGGCCCAGAGACGGCCTTCGCTGTACGCGCCCAGCTCTTCGATTCTCGCTTCGACCAACCCCATCAGCGTGGCGGCGCCTTCGCCCGTGCCTCCGCCGGGCTCCGGGTTTACCGCCCGCAGTGCCGCGAAGAAGTCGTCCGCGAGCTCAGGCAGGCCCGTATCGATGGCGAGCAGGAAGAGCACGGCGCGGTACGGCGGCGCCGGGCCGCCCCCGGCAAGGAAGACGCGCTGCTCAGGCGGCGCGAGCCCCGCCTTGATCAGGCGGTAGACGTTCACGAAGCGCTTGAGCGCGCGTGGCGAGCGGTCGAGCAGCGGAGCCAGCGCGGCCATGAACTCCAGCTCCTCCGGCTGGAACACCAGGCTTTCGAGGTTCACCTGCGGCTCTTCCTGTGCAGCGGCTTGCGGCTCGTGTGGCACCTCGAGCCCCCCGACCGCGATGGGTCGGCCCGGGCGGGTAAGCCCCCCCAGAACGAGCACGCGAGGCGGTGAGTCTCCTGGCTCATCCTCGACGGCGGCGTGCTGCGCTCGAGTTGCCCCAGGTGCCGGCTCTTGCGCCTTCGCGGCGTCGGTCGTGGCTGACTCGCTCGACGTCGTGCTACTTCCGAGCAGCCCGCGCACCATGCGTCCGGTATGGGTCTCGTCCATCGGACGGAGCCAGAAAGGCACCTGGAAGATTTTCTCCAGGTAGTCATCCACCGTGGCCTTGCCGATCAGCAGCTCGACGGGGGCGGCGGAGTCCTTCGCATCCGCGCCGTGCAGCAGCTCGCGGTAGCGCACCTCGAGCGAGCGCTTGACCCAGCGCGCATCGACGCCCACCACCACCACGAAGAGAGGGAACGCCAGCAGCAGGTGCACCGCCTGGAGCACCTCCACCACCTTGTTGGGCGGACAGCGGTCCAGGTCGTCGATGTACAGCACGATCCGGTTGATCCGGCCCGTGGCCCGCGCCTTCTCCTGGTCCAGTGTTTCGAAGCGCGCCTTGCCCGGATAGCGGTCATCGTCGTGCCCCGGCGGCGAGAGGCACCAGTTCTCTTCCTCGATCAGCCCGGAGAGGGTCTCGAAGTCGCTGCGCACCAGCGCGAGCACGCCCAGGTGCTTGCGATAGTCGGTGCTCGCGGCCCGGTCTTCGATGAACGAGGCGACCAGCCGCGCCACGCTCGATTCTTCCAGCTTCGCCCTGGCCTCTGCCGCCCGTTTTTCGCTCTCCACCTCGCTGCGCCGCGCGGCCTCGTAGTCTGCCTGCGCAAGCCGCAGCCGCTCCTGCAGCGCGCGAAGCTCACGCGTCTGCTCGGCCCCCTTCTCGGCAAGGCGGCGATCCACCTCGCGCTGGGCTTTCTCCAGCTCGGCCAGGCGGTCCGAGCTCCACTTCACCTGCGAGCGCATCCAGGCGGCTCCCGCCGTGAGCAGCGTGGCCGCCCCCGACGCGAACGCCGAGAGCTGCGCCATCGCCGCATCACCCAGCATTCGGACCGCGGCGCCGACCAGCCAGTAGACCGCGGGCCCGAGGAACATCGCCATCAGCAGCAGCGCGGCCCGTCTCCGGCGCTCGGCTTCGGGTGCGCGGACCAGCGGGAGGAACACGCTGCGCCCCCGCTCCACCAGCGCCCGTGCAGCGGAGAGCGCGTCGAGCAGCTCGTGCACGCCTGCTCCGACGGCGGATGCGCCCAGGCGCTCCAGCACGGGTGCGACGGCGCCGCGCACCTCTTCCACCGTGAGGTCGCTCGCGACCTCCTTCGCGGCGAGCTCCGCGAGCGCTTCGCTCTGACGCTCGTGCTCGAGCTGTGCGGCGGCCACCCGCTCGCGGGCGGCGTCCACCTCGCGCTGCGCGCGCTGGACCTCTTCGTTCGCCTGCGCGCGCGCCTTCCCGGTGAACTCGACGCCATCCATCAGCCGCTGCTGCAGCGCCTCGCTGACCGACGGCGGATCGCCCGGGATCTTCAGGTTGCGGAAGATGTGCTCGACCAGGCTGGCCCAGAGGTTTCCCTCCACGTAGTGCCAGGCGTTGAACTCGATCTGCACGATCCGCTTGTAGAACGGCAGGTCGCGCTGCATCTGCCCCGAGCGCGCCGCATCGCCCGCCAGCTCGGCCACCGCGTTCCGCAGGCGGCGCATGAAGAAGCTCTTCCCCGAGCCCCACTCCCCGAACAGCCCGATGGAGAGCGGCGGCGTGACGGAGCGCGCCGCGATGAGCGTGGCGAACGCCAGCACGTCCTTCTCGATCCCCAGCAGGTCCTCGCCGTGCGTGTCGTCGGCATGGAACCCGGCCATGCGGTACACGCGGACCTCGCGGCCGAGGAGGATCCTGCTCCACGCGGCGTTGTCGTCTTCCCCATCCCGAACGAATTCGAAGAGCTCCTTGCGTAGATTGGATACCCGGAAACCCGCCAGCTCGAGCTCCTGCAGCGCTCCCGAGCCCGTGGAGCCGCGGCTGTCCGTGAGCAGGCTTGCCAGCAGATGACGCGTGCGGATCGTGCCGGTGCCGGTGGTGCGCGTCGCAATGTCCCTGGCGGTATTCAACGCGCGCGCGGCACCGGTGCTGAGGCGCACGCGGTGGCCGGCGTCGGGCGCGGGATCGATTTCGTCGTGCGCCTGCAAGAGTCGCTGTCGTACCTTGCGCACGGCATCCGCACCGAGCACTCGGTACAGCCATGATGCGGTCCACTCCTCCTCCGCCCACTCGGATCCCGCTTCCACAAGGGCGAGCAGCAGAAGCGTCGTGGAGGTTTCCAGCGACCTGGTCGAGACGGCACTGCGGCCGGCGCGCGCGACGATCGCCTCCGCCGCGGGAGCCATCGGGAAGATGTCGGCCCCCAGCGGGAGGTCGTCCAGGTGATCGCCATCTGCCACAGAGGCGGCGTTCTGCGCGAGATCACGCTGCTGCGAGTGCAGGCTGGGTCCCGTATCCCTGGCGTCGGCGCGCCGGGCATCAATGGCAGTCGCGACCTCGCGCACCAGCCTCCCGAGCGCATCGCCGCGTTCCTCGTCGCCCATCTCCGCGAGCGACTTTTCGATGACGAGCCGCGTGGACTGGATTGTTAGAGACCCGCTGATGCGGGCGCTGATCGGGCTTGCTATCACGGTGAACACGGGAAGACCCTTTTCCCGTTCCGCACGCCGGAGCGCCGGGTACTCGCTCGCCACCGCCTGGCCCGTGCTCACGTACCCGGGCGTAAGGATCACCACCGCGGCGTCGACGTGCTGGAGCTCCAGGTCGAACTCGGCGTCGATCAGTGGAATGTTGGGCGAGTGCTTCACCACCTCGAATCCGGGCTCCCGCACGAATGCGCCTCGGATTTCTTCGACGTACTTTCCCGCATCGACGCCCGCGCTCAGGAAAACCGTGATGCGAGCTCGCTCGGAGGCTGGTGGCGCAGAAGGGCTGGCCTGGCTCATGGCAGACTGCGGGGAGATCGGGAGGGGATGCTGCGGAGGCGCGTGAGCACGCGTGCGAAGAAGAGTAGCCCTGCCCGAACGAATTGGGAACGCTCCACTTCAGCGTGCAGCAGAGAGCGTGCAGGCAGAGTGGTGGACAGGTGAAGGGCCGGAGGCGACGCTTGCCTCCGGCCCCCCTTCGCTTCACGCGTTACGGCGGATCAGAGCTTCACGTTCAAGGACAGCGCCACGCCGTGGCCTGCCGAGCCGGCGGCAACCCGCGGGCCGGGGTAGACGTGCTCCCACCGGCTCATGGGCGAGGTGAGGGCGATGATCCCGCCGAGCACGATCCCCATCCCCAGCCCCGAGGCGGCGCCGAGGGTGGCGGCCTGGTTGCAGTCGTCGGCGCAGTCGGAGTTGCCGCTCTGCGCGGCGGTGCCGAGCGCGAATCCCGCCGCGAGCCCGAGGGCCGCCCGGTAGGCCACTCCCCGGACAAGCCTGTCGCTCACCGAGCGCCGCCGTCGCACGTCGACCCGCTCGACCCGTGACATCGGGACGGCCAGGGTGGCGCCGTAGCGGCGGACGAACAGCGTGTCGCCGCGCACCGCCGCCAGCTCCCCGCGGATCCCCGGCCCCAGCGTGGGCGCTATGACCCGCACCGTGTCGCCAACGACCGCCACGGCCTGGGCCATCGTCTGCCGCGGCGCCAGCATCACCCCCGCCCACGCCGCCGCGACCACCGCATACCGCACGACCGATCTCGTCATCCACCCTCCGCCGTAGATCGCCCGTCCATTCCGCCGGCACACCGTCGCCGGCGCTCATGTCAGAGCTTCAGGTCGAGCCCCAGGGCCACGCCGCCGCCCGGCACCGGACGCACCGCGACGTTCGGGCGCGGGGTGATCCGCTCCCAACGCGTCCCCGGCAGCTCGGCGCCGAAGAGCATCCCCACCCCCGCGCCCACCGCTGCACCCAGCGCGGCCGTCAGGATGCGGTTCTCACCGCAACGGTCGATGCAATCCCAGCCACCTCCCTCGAGGCCGAGGGCCAGGCCGTAGCCGGCGAGCAGGCCGATCGGCGCGCCGATCGTCATCCCGTGCCCCATGCCCTCGAGGGCCGTGCGCTCCCGCCGCACCTCGATCCCCCGCACCTGCGAGGTCGGGACTCCCACGGTTTCGCCGTCTCGCCGCACGTACAGGGTGTCGTTGCGCACCCGCACGAATACCCCGTACAGCCGGGGTCCCGCGTCCAACGTCGCGACCCGCACGGGCTCGCCCTCGGACACGCCTTGCAGCCCCTGCGCGCCGAGCGGTCTCGCGGCGAGCATCGCGGCCATCAGCAGCGCACATCGCATTGTCGGTCTGGTCATTTCCGCGCCTCCCGGGGGTCGCCGCTCCCGCATTCCATTCGGCACGAAGCTGAGGCGCGCGACTCAATCCACCGTCACCCGCGGCGTCAACTCTCGGTGCGGCACGGAGTTCGGGATGAGTGGAAGCGCGGAGGGCGCACCGACGCGTGGCGCGGCTCAGGACGAGGAAGGCTCGTCGTGGACCCCCATCGCGGGGCCCTTGAAGACGCGGAAGAGCCACCAGAGCGACGGGAGCAGCAGCGCCATCCCGAAGGGCGTGGACCAGAGGACGAAGCGGAGCGTGGCCTCGTGCGCCGCGGCGCCGTGGACCGTCACGTCGGGGTAGATGATGAACGGGTGCTGCGCGATCCCCCACCCGGCGAGGAGGCAGGCGGTCTGCGCCACCGTCGCCGCGCGCGCCAGCCGCGGACGACGGCGCCAGAGCGCCCAGCCGGAGAGGAGCGCCGCCGCCACGCCCACCGCCAGCACCGGCGCCGCCCGCGCGCTCAGCAGCCCGTGCCACAGGTGCGGCGCCCGGACATACAGCAGCGGCAGCATCAGCGCCGACATCGCCACCACCGCCGTCCCCGCCGCCAGCGCGCGCCGGCGGAAGTCTTCGCGCAGCTCGCCCGACGTCTCGTTCGCCAGGTATACGGCGGCGAGGTAGGCGCAGACCGCCAGCGCGAAGCCGCCCGTCGCCAGCGGCAGCGGCCGCAGCCAGGGCGCCGCACCCGCCGCCGCGACACGTCCATCGGCCACGCGCAGCCCGCCGGCGGAGACCGCGCCCAGGCACATCCCCAGCAGCACCGGCGTGATCACGCTCGCCGCGCCGAACACCGCGCCCCAGCGCCGTGCCCCGCGCCCCGGCCGCCCGGGACGCCGCACGCTCTGGGGCGAATAGGCGCGGAAGACGAACGCCGCGCCCCGCAGGATGATCCCCAGCAGCACCAGGTGGAAGGGGACGAACAGCCCCTCGCTCAGCGCCGCGTACGCGGTCGGGAAGCAGGTGAAGAGCAGCACCACCACGAAGATCAGCCAGACGTGGTTCGCCTCCCACACCGGCCCCATCGCGTGGGCGATCGCGTCGCGCTGCGCGTCGCGTCGGGGACCGCGGCCGAAGGCGTCCCAGACCCCCCCGCCGAAGTCGGCGCCCGCGAGCACCGCGTAGGCGATCACCGCCGCCAGCACGAGCCCCGCCGCCAGGTCAGCCGGCATGCGCCGCCTCCGCCGTCCGCGGCACCACGACCTCCGCGGGTGGGGCGCCCGTCGCCAGCCGGCGCAGCAGGAGCGCCAGCGCCGTCCCCAGCACCAGGTAGAGCAGGGAGAAGCCGAAGAAGGTCGCCGCCACGCCGGCCACGGGCGTCACCCCGTCGCGGGTGAGCATCACGCCCCGGACGATCCAGGGCTGGCGCCCCACCTCGGTGACGATCCACCCCGCCTCCAGCGCCACGATGCCGAGCGGCGACCCGGCGACGAGCGCGCGCAGCAGCCAGCGTCCGGGCTCGCGCCGCCGCCAGCGGACGAGCCAGAACCAGAGCCCCAGCCCGATCATCGCGAAGGCGCTGCCGACCATCACGTCGAAGGCCAGGTGCGTCACCGCCACGTTCGGCCAGAGCGCGCGCGGGACCGCGTCGAGCCCCTGCACCTCTCCATCAAAGTCCTCCGTCGCCAGGAAGCTGAGGAGGCGGGGGATGCGGAGCGCGCCGCGGACCGTGCGCGTCTCGGCGTCGGGGATGCCGGCGACGATCACCGGGGCGCCGCGCCGGGTGTGGAAGTGCGCCTCGGCGGCGGCGAGCTTGGCGGGCTGGTTGCGCGCGACGTGCTGGGCGCTCACGTGGCCGCTCAGCGGCTGCGCCAGCGCGGCCGCCGTCGCCACCGCCAGGGTGAGCGCGAGGCCGGCGCGGTGGTAGGCGTCGCGGCGGCCGCGCAGCATCCCCAGCGCGTACACCCCGGCCGCGGCGAAGCCGGTAGCGATGTAGCAGGAGAGGGTGGAGTGCAGCGCCATCTGCCCCCACGCCGGGCTGAGGAAGGGCGCCAGCGCGCTCGTCGGGCTCTCGCCCGGGCGGAAGCCCACCGGCTCCTGCATCCAGGCGTTCGCGGCGACCACCAGCACGCCGGAGAGCACCCCGCTGGCGGCGACCGCCGCGCCGGCGGCGAGGTGCGCGCGGGGCGAGAGGCGCTCCCAGCCGTAGAGGTAGAGGCCGAGGAAGATGGCCTCGAGGAAGAAGGCGTACCCCTCCAGCGCGAACGCCGGCCCGATGATTCCGCCGGCGAAGGCCATGAAGCGCGGCCAGAGCAGCCCCAGCTCGAACGAGAGCGCCGTCCCCGACACCGCGCCGATGGCGAAGGTGAGCGCCGTCGCCTTCGCCCACTTGCGGGCGAGGTCGCGGTAGTGGGCGCGGCCGGTGCGCAGCCAGAGCGCCTCGGCGATCGTCATCAGCAGCGGCATCCCGATGCCGAGCGCCGCGAAGACCATGTGGAAGGCGAGCGAGACCTCCATCTGCGCCCGCGCCGCCGCCAGCGTGTCCATCGCCCGTCACCCTCCGTGCGAGAGCCGTCACCCCATGCGAGCGTGGAATCTCGGGCCGCGCGAAAGGCCGCCGCGTAGTGCAATCCACCGACACCGCCGTCGGGCGATGCCTGAACTTCGCGGGCTCACTCCGGCGGCTGGGCGTCGCGGAGCATGCGGTGCAGGCGCTGGCGCTCGCGCGCGGTGCGCGCCTCGTCCAGCCGGTTGACGCGCTCCAGGATCTGGATCAGCCGCTCGTAGTCGACCGCGAGCACGCGGTGGTTGGGGGAGGACGCGGCCTCCTCCAGGCGGATGGCGCCGAGGAGCACGTCGGCCGCCTCGTTGTCGCGCTGCTGCTGCAGGAGCGCCGTGGTCAGCGCGAGCTGGTAGCTCACGGAGTCCGGGCTCAGCGCGACCGCCTCGCGGTAGGCGCGCTCCGCCTGGGCCCATCGCCCTTGCTGTCCGAGCCCTGTCCCCGTCGTCCAGAGCTGCTGCGCGCGCGCGGCTTTGTCCGCCTCCGTCTCCTCCACCACCGGCGGCGGCGGGGGAGGCGGCAGCGGCGGTGGCGCCGGCGGGAGCACGACGGGCCGCGGCACGCACGCGGAGAGCGCGAGCAGGGCGACGAGCAGGGAGCCTGCGAGCTTCATTCGTAAAGAACTTCTGTTCGGGTGATGGGGACCAATTTGCGCACCGGGCAATGTGCGCGCGCCGGCTCACCTGCGGCAACAGCACCGGCAACGGCGGTCTCACGCAGAGCCGCAGAGGACACGGAGAGAACGGCAACTGACCGCGACGAACGTTGCGGCCCGATGCGAATGTTGGCGCGTCGATTGCGGAAACGCGCGCCCGGACCGCCGCTTCCCGGGTAGCGGTGGCGTTCCGCGCTCGCCCCCGCAACCGTGGGTTCGGCAGATGCGCTCCTCTCGCGTTCTCTCCCTCGCGCTCGCCGCCTTCGTGGTCTCGGCCGTCGCCTCGTGCGCCGGCGACGGCGGCGCCCCCACCGGCCCCGATGCCTCGGGCAACCCCGGCTCCGACGCGCGCACCAACGGCACGCAGCTCGTGCTGGTGGGCGGCGGCGGGCAGACCGCCGCGCCGGGCCAGCCGCTGCCGAACCCCATCGTCGTCCAGGTGCTCGACGGCAGCTCGCGGCCCGTCGCCGGCGCCACCATCAACTTCATCGCGAAGGACGGCTCGGCCGATCCGGCGCAGGCGAGCACCGACACCTCGGGCCTCGCGCGCGCGGCGTGGACGCTGGGCACCGCGGCGGGCCCGCAGGAGCTGCGCGTCTCCGGCACCGGCGGCACCGCGCTGGTGGTGGGCGCCACCGCCGTGGCCCCGCCGGCGGTCGCGCGCGTGCAGGTCGCCCCGGACTCGCTGATGCTGGTCACCGGCGCCACGGGCGACCTCGCCGCCGTCGCGTACGACGCCGGAGGCCACGTGCTCACCGGCCGCACCGTCACCTGGTCGTCGTCCGATTCCGTCGTCGCGACGGTCGGGTCCACGGGCACCGTGACGGCCGTGTCGCCCGGCTCGGCGCACGTGACGGCGACGGTGGAGGGGGTGAGCGGCTCGGCGCTGGTTCTCGTGGCGCCACCGCCGCCGACCGGGGTCGCGCGGGTGGAGGTGACGCCGGATTCGCTCGTGCTCCACCCCGGGCAGAGCGGCGACTTCAACGCCACCGCCTACGACGCCGCGGGCCACGTCCTCACCGGCCGCGCCATCGTCTGGATGATCGCCGACTCCGCCGTCGCGACCATCGCCTCCGGCGGCGCGGTGACGGCGGTCTCGCCCGGCTCGGCGCGGTTGACGGCGACCGTCGACGGCGTCACCGGCTCCGCGAAGGTGGTCGTCGTCGCGCCGCCGCCCGCCGCGGTCGCGCGGGTGGCGGTGTCGCCCGATTCGATCGCCCTGCAGCCGGGCCAGGCCATCGCCCTCGGCGCCACCGCGTACGACGCCGAAAACCACGTGCTCACCGGCCGCACGGTGACGTGGACGACGGCGGATTCCACGGTGGCGAAGGTGGGCGCGGGCGGCATCGTGACGGCGGTTTCGGCCGGCTCCGCGCGCATCACCGCCACCGTCGAGGGCGTCACCGGATCCACGAAGGTGACCGTCGTCGCGCCGCCACCCGCCGGCGTCGCGCGGGTCGACCTCGCGCCCGACTCGGTGGTGCTGCAGCCGGGCCAGACGGGGGACTTCGACGCCACCGCCTACGACGCCGACGGGCACGTCATCACCGGCCGCGCGATCGCCTGGATGATCGCCGACTCCGCCGTCGCCACGATCGGCGCCGGCGGCACGGTGACCGCCGTCTCGCCCGGCACGGCGCGCATCACCGCCACCGTCGACGGCGTCAACGGGTTCGCGAAGGTCATCGTCGTCTCGCCGCCACCCCCGCCCGCGGCCGTCGCGCGCGTGGTGGTGTCTCCCGATTCGGTGGTTCTGATTCCGGGCCAGGAAACCGACCTCGACGCCGCGGCATATGACGCGGAGGGCCACGTCCTCACCGGACGCGCGGTCACCTGGACCACCTCGGATTCCACCGTGGCGAGGCTCGGTGCCGGCGGTCGGGTGATCGCGGGATTGGCGGGGAGCGCGCGCATCACCGCCACCGTCGAGGGCGTGAGCGGCTCGGCGAAGGTGATCGTGGACCGGCCGTATCCGGAGATCGTCCGGGTAGAGATCGTGCCGGACTCGCTGGCGATCGAGGTCGGACAGACGGGCAGCTTCTCCGCCTTCGCCTACGACGCCACCAACCACATCATCAGCGGCGTCGCGGTCAGGTGGAGCGCGTCCGATTCGAGCGTGGTCACGCTCAACCTGTACGGCGGGGTGCGAGCCCTGAAGGCCGGGACGGCGCGGCTCACCGCCACGGTGGACGGCGTGCGTGGGTACGCGGGCGTGCGGGTGTTCGAGCACCCGGCGGGGAGCGCCTCCGCGCCGGCCAACGTCTCGCCCGACCTCAGCGCGGGGTACGACTACGTCTGCCGCCTGCGCTCCGGCATCATCCAGTGCTTCGGCAGCGACGGCATGGGCCAGCCCATCGGCGAGCACCGGGCCGCGGCCGGCGGCTTCGTCCAGCTCTCCGCCGGGAACACGCACGCCTGCGGGCTGCGCAGCGACGGCGTGGTGGAATGCTTCGGGGCGAACGATTTCGGCGAGGCGCCGGCGCAGAAGCGAGCCGCCACCGGATCGTTCACGCAGGTGAGCGCCGGCCTGAGCCATAGCTGCGCGATCCGCAGCGACGGCGCCATGGAGTGCTGGGGCGCGAACGGAAATGGCGAGGCGCCGCCGGTCGTGACCCCGCAGAGCGGACGGTTCGTCGTGGTGACGGCGTTCGCGAACCGCACCTGCGCGCTGCGGAACGACGGCGCGGTGGAGTGCCGCGGCTTCCGCCACGGATCGCCGGACGTCACGGTCCTCCCGGGGGGCTGGTACGTGAAGATGGGCACCGCCGTCGGCATCACCGTCTGCTTCGAGCGGAATTCGGGGCTGGGGGAGTGCTGGGGGGCCCAGCCGAACCTCGGCTCCGGACCGTTCGAGGAGCTGACCGCGGGCGCGTCTCACGAATGCGTGCTCCGCTCCGGCGGGACCGCGTTCTGTTTCGGGAGCCCCGCGTTGTTCGAGGGGCCGGACGGGCGCAGCGTGACGGGGCCGGACGAGGGCAGCGTGACGCGGCGTACGTGGTCACGCCTCACCGCCGGTGCGTACCACACCTGCGGGCTCCGCGCGGACGGCTACTTCGAGTGCTTCGGGCTCCAGACGATCGGCTCCGACGCCCCCGACGTGGTCCCCTGGGCCGACACGCCCAGATCGGCCCTGGAGGGCGGGTCGGTGCGCCTCTCCTGGCGCGACATCAACTCGAACGAGCTGCGCACGGAGATCGACCGCAGCGTGGCCGACGGCGACGGCAATCCCACCACCTGGGCGCGTGCCGCCGTGCTGGGCGCGAACACCACGGGGTTCACCGACGGCCAGGCGACTCCCGGCGGGACCTACGTGTACCGCATCCGCGTGTGCAACAACGCGGGATGCTCCGGGTGGGCGCAGTCGAACGCGACGCGCTATCCGTCGGAGTAATTCGTCTTCACGCAGAGACGCAGGGGCGCGGAGAGAGATCTCTTTCGGCGCCTCTGCGTTTTGGCGTACCTTTCGCGGAGAACGACGGCTCACCCACGGCACGGCGAGCGATGGCACACATCTTCGGAACGCACGCGGTCGACAACGGGGGGATCGACATGGCGGCCCGCCGCGCCGCGGCCGCGGGGCTGCACGCGGTGCAGATCTTCACCGCCATCCCCAAGTTCTACGGCGACAGGTCCACCATCAGCGCCAGGCGCGTGGAGCGCTTCCACGCCGCGCTGGAGGAGACGGGGATCAAGCCCGCCCACGTGGTGGTGCACGCCGCCTACGTGCTGAGCGTGGCCACGGCCGACGCGGAGAAGGGGGCGCGCGCCGCCGCCGGCCTGGCGAAGGAGATGGAGCGCTCCACCACGCTGGGGGTCGGCGCGGTCTGCTTTCACCCCGGCTCGGCCAGCGACGGCGACACCGCGGCCGCGGCGAAGCGGGTGGCGAAGGCCATCACCGCCGCCCTGCGCGGGGTGGACGGGAGCACCCGCCTGCTGGTGGAGAACACCGCCGGGGCGGGGAAGACGCTGGGGCGCACCGCCGCCGAGGTGGGCGACATCCTGCGCCACGTTCCCGACGAGCTGCGCGAGCGCACCGGCTACGGCCTCGACACCTGCCACCTCTTCGCCTCCGGGTACGACATCCACAGCTCCGCCGCGCGGCTGGCGGAGGTGCTGGACGAGTTCGAGAAGGCGACGGGCGAGGCGCCCGGCTTCTTCCACCTGAACGACAGCTCGGGCGCGCTGGGGAGCAACCGCGACCGCCACCTGCTGCTGGGCGAGGGGGAGATCGGCGCGGAGCCCTTCCGCTGGCTGCTGAAGGACCGGCGCAGCCGCGGCGTGCCGCTGATCCTGGAGACCCCGCAGGAGAACTACGACGTGGCCGACGACGACGCCGGGCCCGACCCGTACGACGTGCGCATGGCCGCCCTGCTGAAGGAGCTGGAGACGTGAACGCGTCCCGCCGCCTGGCCGCCGCGTCGGTCGCGGCGGCGCTCGCCGCCTGCGCGCACCCCGCCGCGCGGGCCGCCCCGGCCACGGCCCGGCCCGCGCCGCCGTCTGCGTCCGCCGCCTCGCCGTCGTCGCCGGACGCGATGGCGCTCGAGGTGGGGCGGCTGGTGAACGAGCACCGGGTGCGCGTCGGCTGCCACCCGCTGCTCTGGGACAGCGCCGCGGCGCGGGCGGCCCAGGCGCACACCGACGACATGGTGCGCCGCGGCTACTTCGCCCACGAGTCGCCCGAGGGTCGCAACGTGGGCAACCGCCTGCACGACGCGGGCGGGACCTGGCGCGGGGTGGCGGAGAACATCGCCTCGGGGCAGCGGACCGCGCAGGGGGTGGTGCAGAGCTGGCTCGACAGCCCGGGCCACCGCCAGAACATCGAGAACTGCCTGTACACCCGGCAGGGAGTAGGGCATCGTGCCAATGTCTGGACGCACGTGTTTTATAACGTGGGGCTGTGACAGCGAAGTGCTGAGTGCCAAGTGCCAAGTGCCAAGTGCCAAGTGCCAAGTGCTAATACCAGATCAGACAAATGACTGTGCATTCGGAGACACCAGCACCGAGGTCCTCACACGGAGTCAACGGAGTCAGCGGAGTCGTTCTCCGTTGACTCCGTTGACTCCGTGTGAGCCCATCCGCTGACTGGAATGCACACCCAATAAGTCGAAACGGTATAAGTGCCAAGGATGCACATGACTCCGGCTGTCCGCCGCCTCGCGGCCATGCTCGCCTTGGCGCTCGCGGCCTGCGCGGGTCTCGCGCCGCGGGCCGCCCTCGCGCCCGCGCCGCTCCCCGTGGCCGGCGGCGTCTCCGCGGAGGATGCGGCGATGGCCGGGGAGGTGGCGCGCCTGGTGAACGAGCATCGCGCCCAGGTCGGATGCCGTCCGCTGGCCTGGGACGACGCGGCCGCGCGCGCGGCGCAGGGGCACAGCGACGACATGGCGCGCCGCGGCTACTTCGACGACGTTTCTCCCGAGGGGCACGGCGTGGGCGAGCGGGTGCGCGCGGCGGGCGCGAGGTGGGTTGCGGTGGCCGAGAACATCGCTTCCGGGAGCTCGGCGCCCGGCGAGGTGGTGCGGGGGTGGCTGGCGAGCGCGGAGCACCGCGGCAACATCGAGAGCTGCATCTACACCCGGCACGGCGTGGGCTATCGCGACGGGATGTGGACGCACGTCTTCTACCTGCCGCAGTGACCATGACGGGCGACGAGGTGAGCCGGCGGCGCGAGCTGCGGCGGCGCTTTCTGGAGGCGCTCTACCAGCGCTCGGAAGAGGGGGAGACGGAGTACCAGGACGGCTACGAGCTCGCCGCCGAGCTGGGGATGCAGCGGCAGGACGCCGAGCGCGTGGTGCGCTACCACGAGGACCACGGCTTCGTGCGGAAGACGGGGAGCCACGGGCTGACGGTGCGCATCACCGCGCAGGGGATCGACCACGTAGAGACGGGGGGCGGCGGATGATCCTGACCACGCTGGCGGATGCGGAGGTGCTCTCCGCGCTCGGGCCGCGCGTCGCCGCCGGCGTGCGCTGGCTGCGCGGCTTCGACCCCGCGGTCGCCGACGGACGCCACGAGGTCGAGGGCGACGACGTCTTCGCCCTCGTCTCCACCTACGCGACGGGTCCCGCCACGGAGAAGCGGTTCGAGACGCACCGCGTCTACCTCGACCTGCAGTACGTGGCCGCCGGCACCGAGCGCATCCTCCACACTCCCGCGGACGGGCTGGAGGTGGAGACACCCTACGACGAGGCGAAGGACATCGCCTTCTACGCCGACCCGAAGGCCTCCAGCTCGCTGCTGCTGCGCGCGGGCGACCTCGCCGTCTTCCACCCCGCCGACGCGCACAAGCCCGGCTGCATGGCGGGCGGCCGCGACGAGGTGCGGAAGGTGGTGGTGAAGGTCCGCCTCGGCGGCTGAGCCAGGGACGGGCGAATGCGGGGCCGTTTGCTTGACCGTCCGTGGGGCGAGGCGTATTCTGACCCCTCCCTGAAACCGACCGCACCGCGTGGAGGATCCATGGCCAACGTCCCGCAGGACCTGCGCTACACAGAGCAGCACGAGTACGTGAAGCCGGCGGACGAGCCGGGGGTGTTCTACGTGGGGATCACCGACTACGCGCAGGGCGAGCTGGGCGACGTGGTGTTCGTGGAGCTGCCGCAGGTGGGCCAGCACTTCGACGCGATGGCCTCGTTCGGCACCATCGAGGCGGTGAAGGCGGTGTCGGACCTCTACTGCCCGATCGCCGGCGAGGTGGTGGAGGCGAACGGCGCCCTCGACAACGACCCCGCCCTCGTCAACAACGATCCGTACGGCCAGGGATGGATGATCAAGCTCCGTCCCGACGATCCCTCGTCCGTCGACGGCCTGCTCGACGCGGCCCAGTACGAGGCGCTGATCGGATAACGGCAGTGCTGAGTGCTGAGTGCCAAGTGCTGAACAGCCCTGCGGCATCAGCACTTAACACTTAGCACTTAGCACTCAAGCACTGGCACTTTCGCACTCCGAGGCCCCATGGCGACCCTGACCTGGCACGGCCACTCCTGCTTCCTCCTCGAGACCGACGAGGGGCAGCGGATCATGATCGATCCGTGGCTCGACGAGAACCCCGCAGCCGACATCAAGACCAAGGACGTCGACGCGCTCGACTTCATCCTGGTCTCGCACGGGCACTCGGACCACTTCGACGACTGCATCCCGCTGGCGAAGAAGACCGGCGCCACCGTGATCTCGACCTACGAGCTGGTGTCGTTCGTCCAGGGGAAGGGGGTGGAGAAGGGGCACGGGATGAACATCGGCGGGGCGTACGTCTTCGACTTCGGGCGGGTGAAGCTCACCCCCGCGCTGCACACCGGGAGCATCTCCGGCGACGAGGACGGCACCCACACCACCGACTGCTCCGGCTTCCTCATCAGCCTCAACAGCGGCCAGCGCATCTACCACGCGGGCGACACCGCGCTGATCGTGGACATGCAGCTCCTGCGCGGCTCGGTCGACGTCGCCATCCTCCCCATCGGCGACAACTACACCATGGGCCCCGAAGACGCCGCCCGCGCGGTGGAGATGATCGAGCCCGAGGTCGTCATCCCCATGCACTACAACACCTTCCCGCTGATCGAGCAGAACCCCGAGGGCTTCCGCGCCCTGGTCGGCGAGCACGCCCGCGTCGAGGTCCTGCAGCCCGGCGGCAGCTACACGCTCTGAGGCCGCAACCGCCGTCTCACGCATAGACACGGAGTCGCGGAGAGGCCGCCCACCTCTCCGCGACTCCGCGTCTGTGCGTGAGATCGTTGTTTACATCGCGGGCCCCAAAGCATTACCCTACATGCGGGTACCCTCCGAACCAGCCATCCAGGCCCCATGCGCGCAGAGCAGACGCCCTCGTCCACCCCCCAGCCCGTTCCCGAGCCCGAGCCGCAGCGCCCGCCGCGCGGCGCGCAGCGGGCCGTCCGCGTGGTGCCGCGCCGGGAGATGCCGCCCATCCCCCGCGCGGTGCGCCCGGCCCCGGTGCCCGAGGGGGCCGACCTGGACCACCCGGCGCTCTACTTCAACCGCGAGCTCGGCCTCCTCGACTTCAACTGGCGCGTCTACGCGCAGGCGCTCGACCCGCGCACCCCGCTGCTGGAGCGCGTGCGCTTCCTGGGGATCACCGCCAACAACGTCGACGAGGTCTTCCAGAAGCGCGTGGGCGGCCTCAAGCGGCAGATCGCCGCGGGGGTGCAGGCGCTCTCGGTGGACGGGCGCACCCCGGCCGAGCAGCTCGCGCTGATCCACGAGGCCACGCGCGAGATGCACCTGGCGATGGTGGACAGCTGGGAGCACGTGCTCAAGCCGCTGCTGCGCACCGAGGCGGGGGTGGTGGTCTCGGACTACGCCGAGCTGAGCGCCCGCCAGCGGCGCGCCCTCGACGAGCACTTCCGCGAGCAGGTGTACCCCGTGCTCACCCCGCTGGCGGTGGACCCCGGGCACCCCTTCCCCTTCATCTCCAACCTGAGCCTGTCGCTGGCGGTGCTGATGCGCCACGCCGCGCGCAACACCTACCACTTCGCGCGGCTCAAGGTGCCCATGCAGCACGGGCGCTGGGTGGCGGTGCACGACTCGCCGCACCGCTTCCACTACGTGCCGCTGGAGCAGGTGATCCAGGCCAACGTGTCGCAGCTCTTCCGGGGGATGGAGATCGTGAGCGCGCACCCCTTCCGCGTCACCCGCAGCGCCTCGGTGGAGCGCGGCGGCGACGACGGGAGCGAGGACCTGCTGGCGCTCATCTCCGAGGAGCTGCGGGAGCGCCGCTTCGCCCCCGTGGTGCGGCTGGAGGTCGACCGCGAGATGCACCCCGAGGTGCGCGAGCTGCTGGTGCGCGAGCTGGAGCTGGACGAGCAGGACGTCTACGAGGCGCCGGGGCTCATCTCCATCTCCGACGTGATGTTCCTGGCCGACCTGGACCTGCCGCAGCACCGCTTCGAGACCTGGGAGCCGGTGGTCCCCGAGGCGCTGCAGCACGAGGGGGAGACGGAGGAGGAGCGCAACATCTTCTCCATCATCCGCCGCGGCGACGTGCTGGTGCACCACCCGTACGACTCCTTCCCGGCCAGCGTGCAGCGCCTCCTCGACGAGGCCGCCGCCGACCCGCGGGTGGTGGCCATCAAGCAGACGCTCTACCGCACCGGCGGCGAGGCCTCGCCGATCGTGAAGGCGCTGGTGCGCGCCGCCGAGCGCGGCAAGCAGGTGGCGGTGCTGATCGAGGTCACCGCGCGCTTCGACGAGGAGAACAACATCCGCGGCGCGGAGATGCTGGAAGAGGCGGGCGTGCACGTGACCTACGGGCTGGTGGGGCTCAAGACCCACAGCAAGGTCACGCTGATCGTGCGCGACGAGGGCGGGCCGCCGCGCACCTACTGCCACATCGGGACGGGGAACTACCACACGCGCACCTCGCGGCAGTACAGCGACCTGGGGCTGCTGACCTGCCACGACGAGATCGGCGACGACATGGTGAACCTCTTCCACTTCCTCACCGGCTACGCCCCCGACCAGCAGTACACCCGCCTGGTGGTGGCGCCGCGCGACATGCGGCGCATGTTCGAGGAGCGCATCCGGCGCGAGGTGGAGCACCAGCGCCGCCGCGGCAACGGCCGCATCGTCGCCAAGTTCAACGCGCTCGACGACCCCGGCATCATCCGCGAGCTGTACCGGGCCAGCCGCGAGGGGGTGAAGGTCGACCTGATCGTGCGCGGGCACAGCCGGCTGCGGCCGCGGCTGCCGGGGTACAGCGAGAACATCCGGGTGGTGAGCCTGGTGGGGCGCTTCCTGGAGCACGACCGCGTCTACCACTTCGCCAACGGCGGCGACGCGGAGGTGTTCATCGGCAGCGCCGACTGGCGCGAGCGGAACCTGAACGAGCGGGTGGAGACGCTGGTCCCGGTGCTCGACCAGGCGCTGCGCGAGCGGCTGGAGCGGCTGCTCGACGCCGCGCTCTCCGACAACCGCCTCGCCTGGGAGCTGCAGTCCGACGGGAGCTGGCTGCCGCGCACCCCCTCTCCCGGCGAGCCCGACGTCGACTACCACGACCTGCTGATGCGCGACGCCCTGGAGCGCAGCCGCAGGGGCGCGCGCCCGTGGGAGGTGATGCTGTAAGGTCGGGCTGATACCACGTTGGTGGGGATTGTTCTGATTCCCCGGCTTCACCAGAAGAACTCACACGGAGTCAACGGAGTCAGCGGAGTTGTTCTCCGTTGGCTCCGTCACCTACCGGCCAGCCGTGCGAGTCACCCCCTCCACCGCGATGCGCCAGATGCGCACCGTGCTGGTGGCACCGGTGACGGGGTCGCTGGTCTCGGTGCGGACGTCGATCTCCTCCACCACCCAGTCCATCTCCTCCATCCGGTCGCGGAACTCGCCGAAGTACACGCGGCCGGGATCCGCCAGCAGCATGCGCCCGCCGTCGGCGAGGATCTTCGGCAGCAGTGCTGCCAGCGCCTCGCCGTTGCGCTGCTCGTAGACCACGTCCGCCGCGACCGCCAGCTCGTACCGCTCGTCCAGGGGCGGGTCGCGCCAGTCGAGCAGCGCGGTCCGGAGCGGCGCCAGCCCGTTGCGCCTTGCGTTTGCCTCCGCGAAGCGCAGCGCGTCCGCGTAGTAGTCCGTCGCGAGGGGGGCGGCGCCCAGGCTGCGCAGCGCGAGCGAGGGAAGCGCCACGCCCGCGCCGAGCTCCACGATCCGCCTCTCCGCGGGCGGCCGGTCGAGCAGGTGCCGCGTGAGTCCGCGGGCGGAGGGCCAGAGGTCGGCCCAGTAGGGGAGGCGCTCGTCGGCCTCGAACTCCGCCTCGTCGATCAGCGCGTCCGCCGCGCGCGGGAGCAGCATGCGCACACCAAAGTCGCGGTGCGCGAACGTTTCCTCGCGCACCTCGAAGCGCGATCGTAACTCCGCCTCGCTGCCCGGCTCGACCCGCGTTGCGGCCGGCAAGGTCTCGGTCATGCCGCGGCCTGAGCCTTCTCGGCCGGCTTCGGCAGCACGACGGCGATTCCGCGCTCCTCCGCCAGCTTCGCGACGACCTCAGGATGATCGCGGAGTACGCGCAGCAGGGTGTCGGCGGTCGCATTCTGCGCCACGGTGCCGCGCTCCCAGCGCACCACCGTCTTCTCCCCGCCCTTGATCAATCGCTCGAGATCGGCCTGGGTCAGTCCGTACAACGTGCGGATCTCACGGATCTCCTCCGGCGCGAGGAGTCCATCCTCGCGACGAACCGCAGCGGCGGCGCGGCGGAAGCTCTCATCGGCCATGTTGCCGTCGTAGAATTTTTCGCCGCAGTTCGAGCACTGGTAGAACTCGTCTTCGAACGTAATCGGGCGCGACCCCATCTGGGTCTGACGCTGTCCCGTGACCACGTATGCCGGCTGGTCACACAGGTAACAGGTTTCCTTAGCCATCGTTCACCTTCGTTTGAACTGAACGACCACCGCACAGCCTCTGCGGTCGATCTGGAGCTTGATGTAAAGCTCGATTCCTCTGAACCAGCGGTGGTAGACGTCCTGCCAGAGCCCAAGGGCTCGCTCCGCCGGCATCGTCTTGTAGAAGTCCTTTGGCTCGAGCGACAGCACCACGTCCACGATCCCGGCCCGGTCGATGCTCAGTGCGTCGCCACCAAGAAGCGCAGTTTCTGAAATGAAGCACGTGAGCTCTCCTTGCCCGACCAGCCACTGCACCTGCTGCAGGTCGTACGTCGGCGTGTGCTCATCGTATGGTAGCATCTTGCTACTCGTTGCTCAAGTGTGGCATCGCGGGCTCCGCGCGTGCTCAGTCCATGTGCGGCTATTTTCACGGGTATGCGAAACTGTTGCACCGTAAGCGGATAGTGTGTGGAATTCGAGATGTTCGACTGCTCCGCACGTGGCGGAATACAAGCGGATCAATCGCCCGTCTTCACCGCGTCTCGTGGGTCGGCTGATTCACTCGCCGGGGTCCCCTGCACGGCCGATGGCGCCATGTGCCTGACCGGAACAGAAACGGGGCGCCCTCTCGCGAGGGCGCCCCGTTCGGTGCTGCGGACGTGATCTGGCCCGAGGCTCAGACTTCGGCGTAGTCCTCGATAGGGACGCAGGCGCAGATCAGGTTGCGGTCGCCGGCGGCGTTGTTCACACGGCCCACGAAGGGCCAGAACTTCTGCTCGCGCAGCCACGCCGCCGGCCACGCCGCGCGCTCGCGGCTGTAGGCGTGCTCCCACTCGTCCGCGGTGACCACGCCGGCGGTGTGCGGCGCGTGCTTCAGCGGGTTGTCGTGGCGGTCCATGATCCCCAGCTCCACCTCGCGGATCTCCTCCCGGATGGCGATCATCGCGTCGCAAAAGCGGTCGAGCTCGGCCAGGCTCTCGCTCTCCGTGGGCTCGATCATCATCGTCCCCGCCACCGGGAAGGAGACGGTGGGGGCGTGGAAGCCATAGTCGATCAGCCGCTTGGCCGCGTCTTCCACCTCGATCCCCGCCGAGCCCTTGAGCTGGCGCAGGTCCACGATGCACTCGTGCGCCACCGTGCCGTTGGCGCCGCGGTAGAGCACGGGGTAGTGGTCTTCCAGCCGCTTCGCCACGTAGTTGGCGTTCAGGATGGCGATCTTCGTCGCCAGCGTGAGCCCCTCCGCTCCCATCAGCTTGATGTAGACCCAGGAGATGGGGAGGATGCTGGGGCTTCCCCACGGCCCCGCCGACACCGCCCCGTGCTCGCCCTGCCCCACCGGGACCACCGGGTGGCCGGGGAGGAAGGGCGCCAGGTGCTCGGCCACGCAGATCGGCCCCATCCCCGGCCCGCCGCCGCCGTGCGGGATGCAGAAGGTCTTGTGCAGGTTCAGGTGGCAGACGTCGGCGCCGAAGTCGCCGGGGCGGCAGAGGCCCACCTGCGCGTTCATGTTGGCGCCGTCCATGTACACCTGCCCGCCGTGGCGGTGGATCACGTCGCAGACCTCGCGGATCCCCTCCTCGAACACGCCGTGCGTGGACGGATAGGTCACCATCAGCGCGGCCAGCTTCTCCGCGTGCTGCTCCGCCTTCGCCCGCAGGTCGGCGAGGTCGATGTTTCCGTCCGCGTCCGTCCCCACCACCACCACCTTCATCGCCGCCATCACGGCGCTCGCGGGGTTGGTGCCGTGCGCGGACTGCGGGATCAGGCAGACGTCGCGGTGCCCATCGCCGCGCGACTCGTGGTAGGCGCGGATGCAGAGCAGCCCCGCGTACTCGCCCTGCGAGCCGGCGTTGGGCTGCAGCGACACCGCCGCGAAGCCGGTGATCTCGGCCAGGTCGGCCTCGAGCTGCCGGAAGAGCTCCTGGTAGCCGCGCGTCTGCTCCAGCGGGGCGAAGGGGTGGATGCGGTTGAACTCCGGCCAGGAGACGGGGAACATCTCCACCGTGGCGTTCAGCTTCATGGTGCACGACCCCAGCGGGATCATGGAGTGCGTCAGCGACAGGTCGCGCCCCTCCAGCCGCCGGATGTAGCGCAGCACGGCCGTCTCGCTGCGGTGCGTGCGGAAGACCGGGTGCGTCAGGTACTCGCTGGTGCGCGCGAAGGGCGGCGCGAACTCGTCGTCCACCGCGTCGGCCAGCTCGGCCACGCTGAAGGGGAGAGGAGAGCCGCGGTTGAGCGCCACCAGCAGCGCGTCCAGGTCCTCCACCCCCACCGTCTCGTCGAGCGCGACGCAGATCGAGCTCTCCCCCAGCGCCCGCACGTTGCAGCGCCGCTCGCGTGCGGCCGCGACCACCGCCGCCTGCCGCCCACCCACGTCGATGCGCACAGTGTCGAAGAAAACCTCGTGCTCGATGGTGTGCCCCAGCGTGCGCGCGCCCTCGGCCAGCATGGCGGCGAAGCGGTGCACGCGGCGGGCGATCTCTCGCAGCCCCTCGGCGCCGTGGTAGACGGCGTAGAACGAGGCCATCACCGCCAGCAGCACCTGCGCCGTGCAGATGTTGCTGGTGGCCTTCTCGCGGCGGATGTGCTGCTCGCGCGTCTGCAGCGCCATGCGCAGCGCGCGGTTGCCGTTGGCGTCGGTCGAGACGCCGATGATGCGCCCCGGGATCTGGCGCTTGTACTCGTCGCGGCAGGCGAAGAACGCGGCGTGCGGCCCGCCGTACCCCAGCGGCACCCCGAAGCGCTGGCTGTTGCCGACGGCGATGTCGGCGCCCCACTCGCCCGGCGGGGTGAGCAGCGCGAGGGAGAGGAGGTCGCAGGCGGCGGTGACCACCGCGCCCTCTTCGCGCGCGCGCGCCGCGAAGCCGGCGTAGTCCACCACCGCGCCGTCGGTGGCCGGGTACTGCAGCAGCACGCCGAAGACGGGGGTGGAGAAGTCGAACGACGCGTGGTCGCCGACGATCACCTCCACGCCGCGGGCGGCGGCGCGGGTGCGCACCACGTCGATGGTCTGCGGATGGCAGTCGCGCGAGACGAAGAAGGCGTTGCGCTCGGCCGAGCCGGCCACGTGGTAGGCCAGCGCCATCGCCTCGGCGGCGGCGGTGCCCTCGTCGAGGAGGGAGGCGTTGGCGATGGGAAGCCCGGTGAGGTCGATCACCACCGTCTGGAAGTTGAGCAGCGCCTCCAGCCGCCCCTGCGCGATCTCGGCCTGGTAGGGCGTGTACTGCGTGTACCAGCCGGGGTTCTCCAGCACGTTGCGCTGCACCACCGGCGGCACGATGCAGTCGTGGTAGCCCATGCCGATGAAGGAGCGGAAGACCTGGTTCTTCGAAGCCAGCTTCCGCAGCTCGCCGAGCAGCTCGTACTCGCTGCGCTCCGGGCCGAGGAGGAGCGGGCGGCGCATGCGGATCGACGCCGGGATGGTGGCGTCGATCAGCTCGTCGAGCGAGCCGTAGCCGAGCGTATCGAGCATCCGCGCCACCTCGGCCGCGTCGGGGCCCAGGTGGCGGCGGACGAAGGTGTCGGAGTGCGTAAGTGCCGATCTATCCACGGCGTACGTTCCTGTTCGATGGATGGGGATGGAGCCGGCGAAATCTAGAAGGTCCGTCAAGCGCGGGCAAACCGGGGTGGGAAAGTGCGGGAGTGCGGGAGTGCGGGAGTGCGGGAGTGCGTGCGGGAAGGGGTTGGCTCCGCTGCGGACGATGCATGGAAATGGCGCCGTTCGGATGCCGGCCGGTTTCCTTGCTGCCCTCCCGTAGACGTGCCGGTTGGATAGCGGAAGATGGATACTTGTGGTCTTTTCGCCTGGCCCTCTTGTGGCGAACGGGGGCGGCGCGTAGGCTGTCCAGTGTACCCAAACTGCATTCTTACGGATTGGACGGCCCGACAGCCGTCCCGCTCAGCGGAGGGCGCGTGCCGGCGCCTGACCGCCGCCCCCTCGTGGAGGCGATCCGCGCCGCCGTGCGGCTCGCCATCGAGGCGACCTCGCTGCGCGCGGTAGCGCGCGCCGTGGACATGAGCCCGATGGGGCTCAAGCACTTCGCGGCCGGCACGCAGCCGTACAGCGCCACCCTGCGCAAGCTCACCGCGTGGTACGCCGTGCACCAGGCGGAGGCGGGCGGCTTCTCCGCCGACTCGGTGCGAGGCGCGCTGGTGCTGCTGACCGACGGCATTCCCGAGCCCAGGCGCGCCAGGGCCACCGCGGTGATCCTCGACGGCATCGCGAAGCTGCACGCCGAGCTCGGCACCCGTCCGCCCGCGTGGCTGGCCATCCTCCGCGCCGAAGCGGAGTAGCACGATCTCATGCAGAGACGCGGAGCCGCGGAGAGACCAAATCTCTCCGCGGCTCCGCGTCTGTGCGTGAAGGTTACCTCGCCTCAGGCGATCATCAGCATCGGGTCCTCGAGGTAGCTCTTGAGCGTCTCCAGGAACTGCGCGCCGGTGGCGCCGTCGATCACCCGGTGGTCGCAGGAGAGGGTCACGCGCATCCGCTGGCGGACAGCCATGTCGCCCTTCTCGTCCACCACCACCTTGGGGCCGATCGCGCCCACGGCCAGGATCGCCGCCTCAGGCGGATTGATCACCGCGGTGAACTCCTCGATCCCGAACATCCCCAGGTTGGAGAGGGAGAAGGTGGAGCCGGTGTACTCCTCCGGCTTCAGCTTCTTCTCCCGCGCCCGCCCCGCCAGCTCGCGCACCTCCGTGGCGATCTCGGCCACGCCCTTGCGGTCCGCGTCGCGCACCACGGGGGTGATCAGCCCCTCGTCGACCGCGACGGCGACGCCGATGTGCACCTGGTCGTGGAAGCGGATCGCGTCGCCCGTCCACGAGGCGTTCACCCAGGGGTGCTTGCGCAGGGCGGCGGCGACCGCCTTGATGATCAGGTCGTTGGGGCTGACCTTCACCCCTTGGTCGGCGAAGCGCTCGTTGATCCGCCCGCGCAGCCGCATCGCCTCGCCCATGTCGATCTCGACCGTGAGGAAGAAGTGCGGGACGGGGCCGATGGACTGCGTGAGCCGCTTCGCGATGGTCTTGCGCATCGGCGAGAGCGGCTGGTCGCGGTAGCCGCCCTCCGACGGGGCCGCCGGGGCCGCCGGCGCCGGCGCGGACGGTGCCGCGGCGGCGGCGGCCGGCTGCGCGGCGGGCTGCTGCTGCGCCTGCGCGCCGCCCTCCATCGCCGCCTCCACGTCGCGCTTGACGATGCGCCCGCCGGGGCCGGAGCCCTGCACGCCGCCGAGCTGCACCCCCGACTCCGACGCCATCTTCCGCGCCAGCGGCGACGCCTTCACCCGTCCGTTGCCGGACGCGGCCTCTCCCGCTCCCGCCTGGCCCGTCGCGGGCGGCTGCGGTGCCGCGGCGGGCTCCTTCCCCTTCGCCCCGCCCTCCGGCCCCGGCGTCGGTGCCGCGGCGGCGGGGGTGGACTCGGCCGGGGTGGCGCGCTCGGCCGAGTCCGGCTCGGTCTCGCCCGCCGTGGCGACGGCGGCCGCGCCCTTGCCCACGTCGGAGCCGGCGGCCTGCGCCGCCTTCTCCTGCGCGGGGGCCTCGGCCGTGGAGGGCGCCTGCTCCGCCTGCACCTCGGCGCCGCCGGTCAGCTCGGACACGTCCTCGTCGGCGCCGGCGATCACGGCGATCACGGTGCCCACGTTGGCGGTGTCGCCGTCGCCGATCAGGCGCTTGCGCAGCACGCCGGAGCCGCGCGCCACCAGCTCCATGGTGGCCTTGTCGGTCTCCACCTCGGCCAGGACGTCGCCCTCCTTGACCTCGTCGCCCTCGTTCTTCAGCCAGGTGGCGAGGCGCCCCTCTTCCATCGTGGGCGAGAGCGCTTCCATGTAGACTTTCGTAGCCATCGGCTATTCCAGGAAAAGTGCGGAAGTGCGGGAGTGCGGAAGTGCGTGGGTGCCGTTGCGCACTCACGCACTCCCGCACTTCCGCACTATCGGTAAAGAACCCGGTTCACCTTCTCCACCACCAGCTCGGCGCTGGGCTTCACGACCTTCTCGAGCTGCTTGGCGTACGGCATGGGGACGTCGGCCTGGGTGACGCGCAGCACGGGGGCGTCGAGCATGTCGAACGCCTCCTCCTGGATCAGCGCCGCCACCGTCGCGGTGATACCGCCGTAGGGCCACCCCTCCTCCACCAGCACCACGCGGTTGGTCTTCGCCACCGTGGCCAGGATCGCGTCCACGTCGAGGGGGCGGATGGAGCGCAGGTCGAGCACCTCGGCGTTCACCCCGTCCTTCTCCAGCGCCGCCGCGGCCTGGAGCGCCACGTGGATCATCTTGCCGTGGGTGATGATGGAGACGTCGCTCCCCTCGCGCTTCACCTCGGCCACCCCGAGGGGGATCACGAAGTCGTCGTCGTCCGGCACCTCGCCCTTCAGGTTGTAGAGCATCTCGCCCTCGAACACCGCCACCGGGTCGTCGTCGCGGATGGCGGCCTTGAGCAGCCCCTTGGCGTCGGCGGGGGTGCCGGGGACGACCACCTTGATCCCCGGGTAGTGCGCCACCTGCGACTCCAGCGACTGCGAGTGCTGCGCGGCGAGCTGCAGCGCCGCGCCCGTGGGCCCGCGGAAGGTGACCGGCATCTTGAACTGGCCGCCGCTCATCGAGCGCATCTTGGCGGCCGAGTTGAAGATCTGGTCGAACGCCAGGATGGCGAAGTTCCAGGTCATGAACTCGATCACCGGCCGGATCCCCGTCATCGCCGCGCCCACGCCGAGCCCCGCGAACCCCAGCTCGGTGATCGGCGTGTCGACCACGCGCATCTCGCCGTACTTGTCCAGCAGCCCCTTCGACACCTTGTAGGCGCCGTTGTAGACCCCCACCTCCTCGCCCATGAGGAAGACGTCGGGGTCCCGCTTCATCTCCTCGTCGAGCGCCTGGTTCAGCGCCTCCCGGTACGTGACGACCGCCATCTCAGCGTTCCCTCATGTCGAAGTAGAGCCTGCCGGCCACGTCCTCGGTCGCGTAGATGTCCTTGTAGACCTCGTCGACCGGCGGCTCGGGGGACTTGTCGGCGAACTCGGCCGCCTCCTCCGAGATGCGCTTGGCCTCGGCGTCCATCTCCTGCAGCTCCTGCTGGCTGAGGATGTCGTTGCGCGCCAGCAGCTCGGCGAAGATGGTGATGGGGTCGTTCGCCTTCTCCTTCTCCACGTCTTCCTTGGTGCGGTAGACGCCGGAGACGGGGTCGGACATGGAGTGGCCGACGTAGCGGTAGGTGCGCGCCTCGATCAGCGTGGGGCCCTCGCCGGCGCGGGCGCGGTCGGCGGCCTCCTTCGCCACGCGGTACATGTCGAGCACGTCCATCCCGTCGCCCACGGCGCTGGGCATGGCGTAGGCGCTGGCCTTCTGCCAGATGTCGTAGAGCGACGCGGCACGCTCCCAGGCGGTGCCCATCCCGAAGCGGTTGTTCTCCACGATCAGGATCATCGGCAGCTTCCAGAGCGCGGCCATGTTCAGCGACTCGTGGAAGGCCCCCTGGTTCACCGCCGCCTCGCCGCAGTACACCTGGATGACGCGGTCTTCCTCCCTGTACTTGATCTTCCAGGCCACGCCCAGCGCCAGCGGGATCTGGCCGCCCACGATGCCGTGGCCGCCCAGGTAGTTGGTCTCGGCGTTGAACATGTGCATGGAGCCGCCCTTGCCGCCGCTGCACCCGTCGGCGCGGCCGTAGAGCTCGGCCATCACCGCGCCGGCCTCGATGCCGGTCTGCAGCGCGTGCACGTGCTCGCGGTAGGCGGTCATCACGTAGTCGTCCTTCCGCAGGGCGTGGATCGCCCCCACGGCGACGGCTTCCTGGCCGATGTAGAGGTGGCAGAAGCCGCCGATCTTGCCCAGCGCGTAGGCCTCGGCCGCCTTCTCCTCGAAGCGCCGCGCCAGCAGCATGTCGTGCATCATCTGCCGCAGCTGCTCGCGCTCGAAGCCCTCCAGGCGCTCCTCGTCGCTCTTCGGCGTGCGCTCGGGCGCGGGGGCGGTCTCCGGTGGCGCCGCGCGGCTCTCCGCCTTGCGCGTCTTGGTCTCGGTCATCGTATCCATCGTTCGAACCGGCTCACTTCCTCGGGTTCATCCCTGCTTGCACGGACCGGGGCAACCAGCCCGGCTCCATGTCCATCGTCAATGGCTCACGGCCACCCCGGCACGGTGCTCCTTCTCCGCGAGCTGGGTCCAGAACCGCTCGGCTCGATCTCGGATGTATTCGTCCCGCTGCTCCTCCGTCATGTTCTGCACGTCGCGGTCGATCTGGCCGCGCAGCCTCCGCATGAGTGAGACTGCGTCTATCGGCAGTTCTGCGTTCGTCATCGACGGTCTCCCGGGTTACGGAGATGTGCGCTCTTGGAAGAGCCCCTGGCGACGCTTACGCGGACCGTGCCTGCGTGGTCCCTCCGCTGCGTCTCGCCCTCGCCCGCTCGGCTGCGACTCGCGGATCGATGGCCGCCGGGAGGCCGAGCTCCTGGGCTACCTGGTCGGCACGGCCGTTGATGAACGCGATCCGCTCCTCGGACGTCATGGACTCCATCTCGCGATTGAGCTCGTCGCGAAGCTCACGCATCAGGCGCACGGCATCAAAGCTCTTTTCAGTCTTTGTCATCGAGCACCTCCCGCGGCGTGCGGATCTCGAGAGGAGGATACCCCATCCCGAGGTTGACCGCGTTGTAGCCCTTGATTCGTCTCAAGTTCACGATGTGCTTGAAGTTCCAGCTCACCAGCACGTCGCCCTCGGCCAGCGTCGCGATCGCAATGTGCTGCGCGTCCGCGATGAACCGTCGGGGAATCACCCCCGCTCCGAGATACAGCTTCGCGAGATGCTCGCCATCCGGCCCGAGCAGAGCCCGCTCGATGTGCTGCTCCGGCACCTCGTCCACGACCGTCCTGACCTCATCAGGCGCGCTCGCGAGCTCACCGGTCGTCACACTCGACAGGACCAGGACGTGATCCCCGCGAACGAACCAGCGGAAGAGCTCGCGCGAGCTTTCCTCGAACTCGGGATCCAGGCATCCGCCGATCACCGACGTGTCGGCGTAGATCCTGAGCCTGATTCCCTGGACGCCAACGCTCACAGCCCGCCGATCTGCACCAGCCGCCGGGCGGGGGGGCCGGCGAAGTGCGCGCGGGCCGCAGCCTCGTCGGCGTCGATGCGCGCGCCGGACTCCACGTCGGCCTCGAGGATCTCGGTGATCCGGCCGGGGCCGTCGGGGTCGATGGTGCGCGCCTGCTCGCGGGCGTGGTAGGAGGAGCGCACCAGCGGCCCGCTCTCCACGTGCCCGAAACCCAGCTCGCGCTCGCCGATCTCCTTCCAGCGGCGGAACTCGTCGGGGGTCACCCAGCGGTCCAGCGGCACGTGGTGCTCGCTGGGGCGCAGGTACTGGCCCAGGGTGAGCACGTCGACCGCCGCCTCGCGCAGGTCGCGCATCGACTGGTAGATCTCGTCCTCGGTCTCGCCCATCCCCAGGATGATGGCGCTCTTGGTGAGCTGCCGCGGGTCGAGCCGCTTGGCCGCGCCCAGCAGCGAGATGGAGCGCCAGTAGCGGCCCCCGGGGCGGATCCAACGCGAAAGCCGCTCCACGGTGTCGATGTTGTGCGCCAGGATCTCGGGGCGCGCCTCCACCACCGCCCGCAGCGCCGCCTCGTTCCCCTTGAAGTCGGGGATCAGCACCTCCACCGTGCACCCGGGAACGCGCTCGCGCACCTGGCGGATGGTCTCGGCGTAGATGGCCGCGCCGCCGTCGCCCAGCTCGTCGCGGTTCACCGAGGTGATCACCGCGTGCTCCAGCCCCATCGCGGCCACCGAGTCGGCCACGCGGCGGGGCTCGTCCCAGTCCAGCTCGGTGGGCATCCCGTGGGCGACCGCGCAGTACTTGCAGGCGCGGGTGCAGACGTCGCCCAGGATCATGAAGGTGGCGGTGCCGCTCTCCCAGCACTCGCCGATGTTGGGGCAGTGGGCCTCCTCGCACACGGTGTGGAGGCCCTGCGCGCGCATCAGCTGCTTCAGCCGCAGGTAGTTGGTGCCGCCCGGGGCGCGCACCTTCAGCCACTCTGGCTTGCGCGCGCGGTGCGCCACCGGCTCGCGCCCCTCGGCGCGCGGCAGGTTGACGGTGCCCTTGCTCTTGACGACCCCGTTGTCCTTCCCCTGCGGCGCGTAGCCGCCGATGGCCGGGATCCCGGGTGCCTGGGTGCTCATCTCTCCATCTCCCGGGCGGCGGCGGCCGCCGCCCACGGATCTCGTGCGTCAGCCATCCAACGACGCGACGACCGGCCCGGGGCACGGGTCCCGGACCGCACGTCCCGTTCCGCGCGCATGGCTCGGAAACACCGAAACTTACCCCCCGCACACGCGTGGAGCAACGTGCCCGCCCGCACGGGGTGCTCTTTCGTGGCGCTCCCGCCTCAGTTACACATTGGGGATACGCCCACCTTCCCCCTCGAACACCCGGGAGGCCCGGACCGACGATGACGCTGGTGCTGGAACCCGCCGTGCAGGCGCTGGAGCGCCGCTACCGCGCGTTCTTCGCCCGGGGCGAGGAAGTGCCCTTCGCCGTGCGAGCCGCCGGCGACGGCAGCGTACACCGCTTCGGGCCGGGGGAGCCGCGGTTCACGCTCGTGGTGAACAATCCCCGCGGCGTCTCGGCGCTCGCCAGCCTGGACCTGCTCGGCGTCACCACCGCGTACCTGAACGGCGACGTGGACCTCGAGGGCGACTTTCTCGCGGCCATCAACGTCCGCGACTTCTTCTCCGACCGGCACCCGCTGCAGTACGCCTGGCGATTCGTGCAGCCGCTGCTCCGGGGCCAGGTGAAGAGCGACAAGAAGTGGATCGCCCAGCACTACGACTACGACCAGGACTTCTACCTCCTCTTCCTGGACCGCCGGCACCGCTGCTACTCGCAGGGGGTCTTCGCGCGCGACGACGAGCCGCTGGAAGACGCGATGACCCGCAAGCTCGACTTCGCGCTCGGCGCCGTGGGCGCGCGGCCGGGAAACCGCGTGCTCGACATCGGCGGCGGGTGGGGGGCGATGACGGAGCACGCGGGGAAGCGGGGGATCCGCCTCACCTCGCTCACCATCTCGAAGGAGTCGGAGGCGTTCCTGAAGGCGCTGGTCGAGCGCGGGCGGCTCCCCTGCGAGGTGCGGCGCGAGCACCTCTTCGAGCACCAGCCCGTGGAGCGCTACGACGCGATCGTGAACCTGGGGGTGACGGAGCACCTGCCGGACTATGCCGCCACGCTCAGGAAGTACGACGCGCTGCTGAAGCCGGGCGCGAAGATCTACCTGGACGCGAGCGCGACGCGGAGAAAGGGCGGCCACGCCACGTTCCTGGAGAAGTACATCTACCCCGGCAACGGGTCGCTGATGTGCCTGCACGAGTACCTGGCCGAGGTGGCGAAGAGCCCCTTCTACCTGCGCGGGGTGTGGGACGACCGGCACAGCTACTACCTGACGCTGAAGCACTGGGCCGAGAACCTGGACCGGGGGCGCGCCGAGGTGGAGCGGCGCTGGGGGAAGGATCTCTACCGCAAGTTCCAGCTCTACCTCTGGGGCGCGGCGGACGGGATGCGCCTCGACCGGAACCAGGCCTACCGGGTGGTGCTCGAGAAGCCCGCCTGAACCCGCCGCCCACCACAGGAGCGAAGCCCCTGACCCCCACGACCACGGCGCCGCCGCCCCCCCGTTCCGCCTCGCCCGCCGCGCGCAGCGCCGAGGCGTTCCTGGCGCGGCTCTTCCCCGCGCCGCGGCGCTTCGACGTGCGGCTCTGGGACGGGACGCTCCTCCCCGCGCCGGGCGAATCGACCTTCACCCTGGCGGTGAACGCGCCGGGGTCGCTGCGGCGCATGTTCCGGGTACCGCTCGCGCTCTCGCTGGGCGAGGCGTACGTGCGCGGCGACTTCGACCTCGAGGGGGAGGTCTGGACCGCCGCGCCGGGGATCCAGGCCTACCGCGACGCCGTGCGCTCGCCCGCGGACCTGCGCGAGGTGCTCGCCCTCTGGCGCCGCCTGCCGAAGGACGACCGCGACGGGACGTCCGTCGAAGGCGCGCGCATCCAGGCGCGGGAGGGGAGCCGCCAGTGGGACCTGGAGGGGATCCGCTACCACTACGACGCGGGGAACGACTTCTACCGGCTCTTCCTGGGCCGGCGGATGCTCTACTCCTGCGCCTACTTCCCCACCGGCGGCGAGGACCTGGACACGGCGCAGGAGCTCAAGCTGGAGCACATCTGCCGCAAGCTGCGGCTGCACGAGGGGCAGCGCCTGCTCGACGTGGGGTGCGGGTGGGGCGGGCTGGTGATCTACGCCGCGCAGCGCTATGGCGTGCGGGCGCTCGGCGTCACCCTGAGCCGTGAGCAGCACGCGCTGGCGACGGAGCGCGTGCGCGAGGCCGGGGTGGAGCACCTGGTCGAGGTGCGCATCCAGGACTACCGCGACCTGCGCGAGGAGCCGTTCGACCGGGTGGCGAGCGTCGGCATGTTCGAGCACGTGGGGCGGCGGCGGCTGCCGGAGTACTTCGCGCACGTGCACGGGCTGCTGAAGCCGGGCGGGCTCTTCCTGAACCACGGGATCGGCGGGCGGCCGAGCCCGGGGCGGAGCGTGCGCCGGGCGACGCAGCGGGTGCTGACGGAGCGGCTGGTGGGGAGCGCGGAGTTCCGGCGGCGCTACATCTTCCCCACCGGCGGGCTGGTGTCGGTGAGCGAGGCCAACCTGGAGGCCGAGCGCGCCGGCTTCGAGGTGCGCGACGTGGAGAACCTGCGCGAGCACTACGCCCGCACGCTGCAGCTCTGGGCCCAGGGGCTGGACGCGAACCGCGACGAGGCGGTGCGGATCGGGGGGATGGCGATGTACCGCCTGCGCCGCATCCACCTGGGCGTGGCGGCCTGGCAGTTCGCGGCCGGGGACCTGACGCTCAACCAGACCCTGCTCGCGAAGCTCGACGGCGGGCGCGCCTCCGTCCCCTGGTCGCGCGCCGACCTCTACGGGTGATTCCGACCCGGCAGGCGTCTCATTGCGCAGAAACACGGAACCGCGGAGAGGCGCTGGCTACGCCCCTCCGCGGCTCTACGTATGGTGGGTGAAGTTCCTCAGCGTCCGCGGTTCACCAGGACGGAGACGTTGCCGTTGCGGTCGATGCGGCACTCGCCCGCACGGCCGTTGGCCAGGCGCCAGCCGACGCGCGCGTTGTTGCGGGAGTTGTTGATCGCCCAGGTGGAGACCTCCACCCTGCGGCCCACCTGCTCGCGCACGGCCCGGCGGCAGAGCCCCTCGGTGGAGTTGCGGTTGTATCCACCGTTGTTGTACGCGTCGTTGTTGTTGTACCCACCGTTGTTGTTGTAGCCACCGTTGTTGTACCGCCCGCCGCGGGTGTTCCCCACCATGAACTGCGCGCGGCACCCGCCGCTCACCCAGATCACGCTGGGATTGATGTTCCAGTTCCGCCCCTGCACGCAGGCCGTGGAGCTGAGCTGCCGGTACACGGTCACGCCGCCCGCGGTGTTCACCGGGCAGAGCTGCTTGTGGCCGTTCGTCGACTCGCAGGTGACCACCGTCTGCGCGGCGGCGTGCCGGGGCGCCAGGCCCACCGCCGCCACGAGTGCGATCAGGGCTGCCATCTTCTTCATCGAAACCTCCTGCTTCAGGGCGTCTGCACCAGGCCGTTGTCTCACGGCGATCCGTCGTGGTGTCATCCCCTTTGCAACTGTGGTGCCTGCAATCGTTTACGCGCAAAAATCCAGCACTGCGGGCGAAAAGCCGATGACGAGAGCTTGCCACCGTCCCATCCGGGCTACGGTGTGCGCTCGAACGCGATGACGCTCATCCGGCCTCGGCCGCGGCGGTGCCGGCGACGGTGCGATCGGAGGCTGTCGAGGTGGGGCGGCCGTCCAGGAGGAGCCGGGAATCGTCCGCGTCGACGGCCGAGAGCAGGTCGACGCCGTTGGCGGCGAGGCGGCGCGCGGCCGCCGCGGGGCGCGGATCGCCGCGGCCGAGCGCCCACTGCGCATGCGAGGCGAGGAGGGCGGCCTCCACCGCGCGACCGAGGGTGAGCGAGAAGCGCCGCGCCCCCGCCTGGAGTGCGGGCTCCCCCGCGCGGGTGGCCTGCCGCAGCCACTCGGCGGCGTGCTCGACGGCGCGGAGGGCGGCGCGCACCGGGGTGCCGAGCGCGGGGTCGCGCACCTCGGCGGCGCAGCGCGCGGCCTCGCGCACCACCGGGTCCAGCCCGCCGGCGTCGTGCAGCGCGCGGAGCACGTCGAGGGAGAGGACGTTGGTGGTGCCCTCCCAGATGGTGAGCACCTGCGCGTCGCGGAGAAGGGTGGGGAGCCCCGTGTCTTCCACGTATCCCGCGCCTCCGAACGCCTCCAGCACCTCGCCGGCGACGGCGACGGACTGGCGCGCGGTGGTCAGCTTGGCGAGCGGGGTGAGGATACGGAGCAGCGCGCGGCCGTCGTCGTCCAGCTCGCCGGCCTCGGCGCGGCCGAGCAGCTCGGCCACGCGGAAGGTGAGGTGCAGCGCGCCCTCGCTCTCCGCCTGCAGGCCGGCGAGCGTGTCGGCGTGCAGCGGCAGCTCCGCCAGCGCGGCGCCGAACGCCCGCCGCTCGCGCGCGTAGGCCGCGGCGAGCGCCATCCCCCGCCGCATCAGCGCGGCGGCGCTCACGGCGTTCCAGGTGCGGGTGACGTTCAGCATCGGCGCAATGCCGCGCACGCCGCCGTCCAGGCCGCGCACGGGGATGGCGACGGCGCCGTCCAGGGTGAGCTCGGCGGTCGGCAGCTTCCGCGTCCCCAGCTTCTCCTTCAGCCGGTCGATGCGGATGCCGTTCATCTTCCCGTCGCGGTCGCGCGTCTCCAGGTAGAAGAGCGCCAGGCCGCGCCCGCCGCCGGGGTTCCCCTCGGGGCGCGCGAGGGTGAGCGCCATCTGCGAGGTGGCGGCGGAGGTGAACCACTTCCGCCCGTGCAGCCGCCAGCGCCCGTCTTCGCCGCGCCGGGCGACGGTCTCGGTGTTCCCCACGTCCGACCCGCCCGGCGTCTCCGTCATCCACTGGCCGCTGGTCCAGAACTCCGCCGGGTCGCGCGAGGTCAGGTGCGGCACGGCGCGGCCGGCCAGCTCCGGGTTCCCCGACTCCAGCAGCGCGCGCGCGGCGCCGTCGGTCATCGCCAGCGGACAGGAGTAGATGTCGGTTGACGGGGTGAAGAGGTATGCCAGCGCGAACTGGTGCACGCGCGAGAAGCGGCCGTGGGCGCGCTCGTACGCCGTGGCGACCACCCCGTGCTCGGCCGCGATGCGCTCGGCGCGCAGCCAGAGCGGCGTCAGCTCGATGCGGTCCACGCGGTTTCCCCACGCGTCCCACTGCACCAGCCGCGGCTCGTTCGGCAGGTCGGCGAGCTGCGCCGGGTACAGCTCGGCCGAGAGCCGCCCCATCTCCCGCAGCGACGGCGCCACCTCGGCGAGCACCTCGGCGGGGAAGACGCGCGACAGCAGCGAGCGGAGCGCCGCGTCGTCGTCGTACTGGTTGCCGAGCGTCGGCGGCGTCTGGGTGAAGGCCATGGCTGTGCCCAGGGATCGGGGGTGCAGATGCGGACGCACACACCATCGCGTATGAGGCCGGCTCACACCAGAGACAGGAACAAGCTCGCTCCCGGTATCCGGTTGCGAAGTTGTTGACTTCCCTGGATGCATAAGGTAATCTGTTTTACGGTAATTCAAATTACCTTATAAGGAGGCGGCGGACATGTTTGTTGGCCGGGTGAGAGAGATGGCAGCTCTACGGGGTGAGTTCGACCGTGAGAAGCCGTCGCTCGTCGTCATGTACGGACGCCGGCGGGTCGGGAAGTCCACCCTTCTGCAGAGGGCGATGGAAGGGCGCAGGCACGTCTATTACCAGGCGACGCGGGTTACTGACGCCGATTCGCAGGCGCTGTTGAAGGCGTCCATCACGCAGGGGCTCGGGTCTGATGCACTGCTGGATGCGGTTTCCGGGTGGGAGGGGATCTTCGCGTATCTCCGCGCGGCGGCGGCAGCGGGGGGAAAGCTGGTGATCACCCTGGACGAGTTTCCGTACCTGTGCGACGACAACAGCGCCCTGCCCTCGATCATCCAGAAGGTGTGGGATGACGTGGTCCGCGTGGGGATTCCGCTGAAGCTGGTGCTGTGCGGGTCGCACGTGGCGTTCATGGAAGGGCTGCTGGCCGAAAAGAACCCTTTGCACGGCCGCCAGACGCGCGATCTCGAGGTGGGGCCGCTCTCGTTCCGCGAGGCCGCCGAGATGCTGCCCGGGTGGAAGCCCGAGGCGGCGCTCCGGGGATATGGAGTGTTCGGGGGGATGCCGTACTACCTGGCCCTGCTGGATCCGGCCGACGACCTGGCCGGCAACGTCCGGCGCCTGGTGCTGGAGGATGGCGCGCCGTTGCGAGAGGAGCCGCTGCACCTGCTGCAGGCCGAGCTGAACTCGCCCGCGCGCTACGCGAGCATCCTCCGGGCAGTGGCCGACGGGCTGACGGTGCGTGGCGAGATCGTGAACCGGGTGATGCAGAAGGACGAGCAGAGCTCGAGCATCACCCCGTACCTCGATCGCCTGGAGCAGATGCGGCTGCTGCGCAGGATGTACTCGCTCGACGTGGCGGCGCCGGAGAAGAGCCGCAACACGAGGTACTTCCTCAACGACCCGTTCCTCGCCTTCCACTACCGGTTCGTGCTCCCCAACGCATCCGCGCTCCAGGCGGGGCATGCTGAGTCGGTGTACCGGCTCGGCATCGAGCCGCACCTGGACGACTACATGGGCGAGCGGTTCGAGGAGATCTGCCGAGCGTGGGCCGAGCTCCACGGGCAGGAGCGGCTCGGCGTCCCTGCCCGGGTCGCGGGAAAGATCTGGGCGGCCGACTACGACATCGACGTGGCCGGCGAGCTGCTGGATGGCCGCCGCATCGCGGGCGAATGCAAGTGGTGGAGGAAGCTCGCCGGCGCCAACGTCCTCGCCGACCTGGCGCGCGACACGGCGCGGAACCGCTACTACGCGGGCGCCGATCCTGTCCTTCTCCTTTTCACGCGGACCGGCTTTACGCCCGAGCTCAAGGCGCGCCAGTCCGACGGGCTCCACCTGCTGACCCCGGCCGACCTGCTTACAGCGTAATTTAAATTACCGTAATCTAGATTACTCTATTCTTTTCAAATACGCACCTCGCACCGGGAGACGACAGGGGCGAGGTGCGCCGTCTCCAGCACGCGCGTGGCGAGATCGACGCGGCGCCACGGGGTGGGACGGGTGATGGCGACGCGGCGGTCCGACTCGGTGAGCAGGTCCGAGGCGTGGACGCCGGCGCGCTGCAGGGCGCGTTCGAGCACCCCGTCCGCCCGCGGGTCGCGGAGGACGCTGATCACCCAGCGGTGCTCGCGGCCGTCCTCCACCGGCGGACGCGGGGCGGCGTGGGTGCGCCCGGTGCGGCCGGCGGAGCGGAGCATGTCGCCGAGGAGCGCGCTGGCGGTGGGCGCGCCGCCCGCGCCGGGACCCGAGAGGCGAACGCGGCCGTTCCAGCGGCTCTCGACCACGACCGCGTTCTCCTCGTCGCGCGCGCGGCCCAGGTCGGAGCCGGACGCGACGATCACCGGCTCCACCGCGGCCGCGACGCCAACGCCCGTGTCCACCACCTCGGCGACCAGGCGCGGGACGCCGCCGAGCAGCGCCGCGTCGGCCGCGAGGCGCTCGGGGTGGGGGACGATGCCGCGGCGGCGCAGCACCAGGCTCCCGGGCGCGACGCCGAACGCGAGCCACGCCAGGATGCGCAGCTTGTCCGCCGCGTCTTCGCCGGAGAGGTCGCGCGCGGGGCTGGCTTCGGCGAAGCCCTTCGCCTGCGCGTCGGCGAGGGCGTCGGCGTAGCGCCAGCCGTCGGCGAGCCGCGAGAGGACGTAGTTGGTCGTCCCGTTCAGCACCCCGCGGATCGACACGATCCCCGTCATCCCCAGCGAATCGCGCAGCGCACGGACCACGGGGATGCCGCCGGCGACGGCGCTCTCGAAGTCCAGCCGCGCGCCCGAGCGGCGGGCCAGCGCCGCCAGCTCGGGGCCGTGCTCCGCCAGCAGCGCCTTGTTCGCCGTCACCAGCCGCCGCCCCGCGCCGAGCACCGACCGCGCGATGCGCAGCGCCGGGTCGCGCCCGCCGATCGCCTCCACCCACACCGCCGCGTCGGCGCGGAGGAATGCGTCCACGTCGGTGGTGAGCACGCCGGGCGGCAGCTCGTCCGGCCGGGCGCGGCCGGCGTGCTTCACCAGGACCGCGGCGAGCTCGAAGCGCAGGCCGTGGCGCGCGCGGATCTCGTCCGCGCCGTGCGCCAGCAGCCGCACCAGCTCGCCGCCGACCACGCCGCAGCCGGCGAGCGCCACCCGCACCACCCGCGGCCCGCGCGCGATCCGCAGGATGGCGACGGCACGCTCGATGGTGCTCATGCGCCACCTCCCGCCAGCGCCGGCTCCACCGAGACCAGCGCTTCGGCCAGGATGGCGCCGACCTGCTCCGGCTCGAGCAGAAAGGCGTCGTGGCCGTGGAGGGAGACGATCTCGCGGTACTCGGCGCCGGCCGCGTACACCCATTCGCGCACCTCGTCCGGCGAGTACAGCAGGTCGCCAGGGATGCCGACGCCGATCAGCCGCCCCTCGATCCCGCGCAGCGCCTCCGCCACGCCGCCGCGTCCCCGGCCGACGTCGTGCGCGTCCATCGCCCGGGTCAGCGCGACGTAGCTGTCGACCGAAAAGCGGTTCCGCAGCTTGCGCCCCTGGTGGTCCAGGTACGAGGCGACGGACCAGCGGCCGTCATCCTCCGTCCCGCGGCCGAAGCGGGCCGCGTGCTCGCCCGCCGTGCGGTAGGTCATCATCGCCACCATCCGGGCGATCTCCAGCCCGCGCTCGCCGCCGGCCTCGACCGCCGCGCGCTGGACGTGGTTCCAGGCGATGGCGTACGCGGTGTGCGCCGCCGGCGCGGCGAACACGGCCACCGCGCGCGCCAGCGACGGGTTCTGCACCGCCCACTCCATCGTCACCATCCCTCCCAGCGACGCGCCCGCCGCGAGCGCCACCGAGCGCACGCCGAGGTCATCCACCAGCCGCTGGACCAGCCGCGCCTGGTCGCGCGGGGTGACGAGGGGGAAGGGATCGACCTCCGCCGGGCCCGTGGTGCCGTAGCACGAGCCCAGCAGGTTGGCGCAGAGCACCGCGTAGCGATCCGTATCGACCGTCTTCCCCGGCCCCACCAGCGATCCCCACCACCCTCCGACCGTCTCGCTCGCGCCGGTGAGCGAGTGGAAGACGATCACCAGGTTGTCGCGCTCTGCGTTCAGCTCGCCGTCCAGGTGGTAGGCCTGCACCACGTCGCGAAGCACGCTGCCGCTCTCCAGCCCGAAGCGCGGCACGGGGTGGTGGCGCAGCGGTCGCCGGCTCATGCGGCCACCTCGTCGGCGGGGAGGGATGAGACAGGCGAATGAATTCGCGGCAACAACGGCCCGAAGTCCGCCTTCGCGGACTCCCTGGTCGGGATCTCTGCGTCGGGCGGAGTGATGGGTGAGCGCGGCGGGCGCGGGGTGGCGGTGACGAGGGTGCCGTGCTCGCCCTCGAGGGGGGCGCGGAAGTGGTGGATGCGCAGCGGGACCGCCGAACGCTGTGCCTCGCGGGCGGCCTCGGGGTGGACCACCTTCGCGCCGTCGACCGCGAGCCGGAGGAGCTCGCCATGGGTCAGGCGGGCGAAGCAGCGGGCGGCGGCGTCCACGCGCGGGTCGCGGTCGAAGACGCCGGACACGTCGGTGACGATGTGGCACTCCGCCGGGCCGAGCGCCGCCGCGATGGCGACGGCGCTCAGGTCCGACGCGCCGCGCCCCAGCGTCACCGTCTCGCCGTCCGCACGCGCGCCCTGGAAGCCGCTGACCACGGGGACGACGCCGGCCTCCAGCAGCGCCCGCAGCGGCGCGGGGTCGATCCGGGCGATGCGGCCGCCGCAGAAGCCGCCCTCCACCCGCACTCCGGCCTCGCCGCCGCGCAGGCTGCGCGCGGGGACGCCCAGCGCCGCGAGCGCGGAGGCCAGCAGGGCGGCGGAGAGGTCTTCGCCGGTGGCGAGCGCGCGGTCGGCCTCGCGCGGGTGCGGCCGCCCGCCGGAGACGGCGGCGAGCATGCGGGTGATGCGGTCCGTCGCGCCCCCCGCCGCGCTCACCACCGCCACCACGCGGCGCCCGGCGCGCGCGTGCGCCCGGAGGCGGCGCGCGGCCAGGCGGATGCGCGCCGCCGTGCCGAGCGAGGTGCCGCCGAGCTTGATCACCAGGACGCCGCTCATAGCCCCACCGCCGTTCTCAGCGCCGCGTCGAGGTCGGCCACCAGGTCGTCCACGTCCTCGATCCCCACCGAGAGGCGCACCAGGTCGGGGGTCACGCCGGCGGCCACGCGCTCCTCGTCGGCGAGCTGCTCGTGGGTGGTGCTCCAGGGGTGGATGATGAGGCTCTTGGCGTCGCCGACGTTGGCGACGAGGGAGAAGAGCCGCGACGCCTCGATCACCCGCTTCGCCGCCGCGTCGCCGCCCAGCACCCCGAAGGTCAGCACCCCGCCGAAGCCGCCGCGCAGGTAGCGCTTCGCCGTCGCGTGGCTGGGGTGCGACTCCAGGCCCGGGTAGCTCACCCAGGTCACCGCCGGGTGGCCTTCGAGGAAGCGGGCGACGGCGAGCGCGTTCTCGCTGTGGCGCTGGATGCGCAGGTGCAGCGACTCCAGCCCCTGCAGGAAGAGGAAGGTGTTGAAGGGCGACGCCGACGCGCCCACGTCGCGCAGCAGGAGCACGCGCAGGCGGATGGCGAAGGCCAGGTTGCCGAAGGCGCTCGCGAACGACAGCCCGTGGTACGCCGGCTCCGGGTCCACGTACTGCCCGCGGAAGCGCTCCGAGGCCGCCCAGTCGAAGGTGCCGCCGTCCACCACCACCCCGCCGATGGCCGTGCCGTGCCCGCCGATCCACTTGGTGGCCGAGTGCAGCACCACGTCGGCGCCGTGCTCGATGGGGCGCACCAGGATGGGCGTGCCGAAGGTGTTGTCGACCACCAGCGGCACCCCGTGGGCGTGCGCCACCTCGGCCAGCCCGCGGAAGTCGGGGACGTCGAGCTTGGGGTTGCCGATGGTCTCCACGTACACCGCCCTGGTGGTCTCGTCGATCTGCGCCGCGAAGTCCGCCGGGTCGGAGGAGTCGACGAAGCGGGTGGTGATGCCCAGCCGGCCGAGCGTGTACTTCAGCAGGGTGAAGGTGCCGCCGTAGAGCCGGCTGGAGGCCACGATGGAATCTCCCGCCTGCGCCAGGTTCAGCAGCGCCAGCGTCTGCGCCGCCTGCCCGCTCGCCGTGGCCACCGCGGCCACGCCCCCCTCCAACTCCGCGATGCGGCGCTCGAACACGTCGGAGGTGGGGTTCATCAGCCGCGTGTAGATGTTGCCGAACTCGCGCAGCCCGAAGAGGCTGGCCGCGTGCTCGGGGCCGTCGAACACGTAGCTGGTGGTGGCATAGATCGGCACCGCGCGGGCGTTGGTCGCCGGGTCCGCCGTCTCCTGGGCCGAGCGCACCGCGCGGGTGCCGAGGCCGAGCCTGCGCTCCTCGATGATCGTGCTCATCCGTCCGTCTCCTGGTCAGCGGTGGATACAAAAAACCCCGGCCCTCTCGTGGGAGAGGGCCGGGGGCGTCGAGACCGTGCCGGTGGATCCGGCTACTCGGTCATCGTACCTTGTCGCGTCCGCAGGGTGCAGCCGCGCCGGTCCCGTCTCCCGTGGGGAGGCGGCACATGCACATGCGGCACATCATGCGGACGCGTGCGAAGCTCATCTGCGTGTCACTCGTAGGTGGATCGTTCCTGCCTTCGGATGCACAATCGTACGGGGTGATGCCGTCGACCCTTTCGTGGCCGCGGCTGGGCCCCTCACCCGAAAAAAGGCGATCATAACTGCCGATCGCCTTTTTTCGACCTCTCCCAACTGCGGGAGAGGTGAACGGCAACAGCAACGGCAACGGTACAAAGCTCAGGCGCGCAGTCGCGAGCGAAGCGAGCCTTCGATCACCCTCTCCCGGCAGTTCGGGAGAGGGTCGGTTCGGGCGGCCACGCCGCATCCTCGTGCGAGGGGAGTCAGGCCGCCCGAACCGGGGTGAGGGGCGGTTACGCCTCCCAGGGAAGCTCCGGCTTGCCGAAGTGCCCGTAGTTGGTGGTGCTCCGGTAGATCGGCCGCAGCAGGTTGAGCCGCTCGATGATGGCGCCCGGGCGGAAGTCGAAGCTCTTGCGCACGAACTCGGCGGCGGCGCGCTCGTCGCCGGTGCCGAAGGTGTCGACCTTCACCGAGACCGGCTGCGCCACGCCGATGGCGTACGCCACCTGCACCTCGGCGCGCTTCGCCAGCCCCGCCTTCACCACCTGCCGCGCCACGAAGCGGCAGAAGTAGGCGCCGCTGCGGTCCACCTTGCTCGGGTCCTTGCCGCTGAAGGCGCCGCCGCCGTGGCGACCCATCCCCCCGTAGGTGTCGACGATGATCTTGCGGCCGGTGACGCCCGCGTCGGCGCTGGGGCCGCCCTGCACGAAGCTGCCGGTGGGGTTCACCATCAGCTTCACGTCGTCGCGGTACCAGGAGCCGAGCGCCTCGGGAACCACGTTCAGCGCGACGAAGTGGCGGATGGCGTCGCGCTCCACCTCGGCCGAGTGCTGCGTGCTCACCAGCACGTCGGTGACCGCCACGGGGAGGCCGTTCTCGTAGCGCACGGAGACCTGCGTCTTGGCGTCGGGGCGGAGCCAGGCGGCGCTCCCGGCGCGGCGGTGCTCGGCGAGCGAGCGGGCCAGGCGGTGCGCCAGCAGGATGGGGAGCGGCATCAGCTCCGGCGTCTCGTCGGTGGCGTAGCCGAACATGATCCCCTGGTCGCCCGCGCCCTGCTCGCCGCTCAGGCTGGTGTCGCTGTCCACCCCCTGCGCGATCTCCGCCGCCTGCCGCGAGAGGAAGACGGTGATGTCGAGGTTGTCGGGGCGGAAGATCTGGTCGTCGTCCACGTACCCGATCTCGCGCACCACCTCGCGGACCAGCTCCTCGTAGCGCACCCCGAAGTCCGAGGTGATCTCGCCCGCGAGCACCACGTGGTTCTCCTTGCAGAGCACCTCGCAGGCGACGCGGCTCTTCGGGTCGGCGGCCAGGTGCGCGTCGAGGATGGCGTCGGCGATGGTGTCGCACACCTTGTCGGGGTGCCCTTCGCTGACGGACTCGCTGGTGAACGTGTACGCCACCGTGGCGGGGGCGCGCGTAGGGTCGAGGACGGTGCTCATGGTCGGTTGGTGTCGGGGCTCGGGTGTTCCTCCGGCCGCTGCCGCCGGAACGAAAAAAGGGCCTCCGTCGCACGGGGACGGGGGCCCTGGGACGACGCTTTAGGCGGCGATCCGTTGCTGGTGCGAGCCCGCCAAGCTGTCGCAGCAAAGCACTCGCACCGCCCGCGCCGAAGCGCGGGCCGGATCCTGGAATGTCAAAGGGGTCCCAGGCGATGCTCCGCCGGGGACCCCCGAGCGGTTTAGCACATTTATAACGCGGAGCAATCGCCAGAACTCGCCGCGGCGCCCGTGAAGGCGCGGGGGGATGATAACCGGGCCGGGCCGATCGCGCAACCCGGGGAGGGCGCCTCACTCCATCTTCAGCTCGCGCGCCGCGGCTACCACGGCCGGGTGTATTGGCGTGAGGTGCTCCGGCTCGGCGTAGGTGATCTCGCCCGGAGCGATGCGGGCGAGGAAGAGCAGGAGCGCGTGCCAGTCTCCGTGCAGCGCCGACCACCAGCGGAATCCGGAGACCCCACGGTCGAACAACGATCTGGAGACTGACTGCGTGGCGGCCCGATTCCGGGAGGCGAGCACATCGGGGACGCACGCCGTACTTCAGCAGAACGGCTGGATCGGTCAGGTCCGCCAGGCGAGTGGCTACGGCGGGCTGGAGCTCGACCTCGACCAGTGCGAGCGAATGCCCCGCGCCGACCAGTTGCGCCGGACGCAAGGCTCGGCCGGTAAACGGGCGCAGCAGCTCGGCGATCGCGTGTTCGGGCGATTCCGCGAGGTAGAGGACGGGCGTGGTGCCGAGGTCGAAGCGCCCTTTCGTCTGGCGCCCGGGAGGAATGACGAACTCGGGCGAGAAGGGGGCGCCAGGTTTGGCAGCCGGATCCCAGGGGAACACACGCCAGAACCGCTGCCGGGCCGCGTCCGCCATCGCCTAGATGTAAGCGCCGCTGATCTGGGCCTCGGCTACGGAGAGAACATCGGCGAGGTTGCCCTCGTGCAGGAGCTCGATCGGCTGGCGGCCTTCCAGATCGGGGTTGCGGCCGTGGAGCCAATCGGGGATGGCGGATGGTTCGTAGTATTCCGCCAGCCGCGTCACGATGGTGGCAAGGTCCCGCAGCCGGCGCAGATTCGCGTCGCTCGGCACCTGTCCCGTCTTCCACTGCTCCACTTCGGCAGGGGCGACGCCGATCGCCTTGGCGAGCTCCGCGTCATCCGCAAGTCCCTGCATCGCTTGCTGATAGTAGCTGAGCACGATGAGCTGCGGTGGCAGCTCGACGGGCTGCAGGCGTTCAACCGCTTCGGGTACGACCCGATTCAACCACCCGCGAATCACACTCCGCAACCGGTCGGCCACCTTGATGCGGCTCCGCGCAACGCGCGAGGTCGCGAGCGACCGGACTGTGACAGTGATGATAGTGGACGTTCCACGCAGCTCCAGCGATCGCTCGCTTGCCAGCGGCGTGTCCCCGGTCCTCGCAAAGAAGGGATTCTGCACGACGGCTCTCCTCGAACGGGCTGATGGCGTCTCCGAACTGTGCGGTTTTCCGGTCGCAAACGCAATCGCGTCATGGTACCGCTCATCGCACGATGTGGTCCGTCTCACCGTAGCGTCTTCATCGCCGCCTTCGTGGCGGATGCACGCTGTTCGGCGCCACGCGGGCCCGTGGTGGAGCGGCGTTTGAAGAGACCGGCGTTACCCCGCGATCGCCGTCCCCTCGCGCAGCGCGTCGACCTGCCGGAACGCGGCGTCGCTGGCGGCAGGGCGGAACGCGGCCTCGAGCTCCTGGCTGTACCCCACGTGTGCCCAGGGCGCCGCACGGGCGAGGGCGGCCAGCAGATCGAGCACGGCGTCCACGCTCCCACGCATCGCCAGGCGCAGCGGCACCTGGATCCCGCGCTCCGGGTCCAGGCGGCGCACCACCACGACCGCGGCGTGTCCCGGCCTCCTCCTGGTGGCGAGCCCGTGAGGGGCATTGGCGACGTCCGCGTAGAGCCACATCACGTCGTGCGGCCGCACCGCAACGAAGTCAGGGAAGACGATCCAGTCGGGCGAAACGATGACGTTCAGCGCGTGTGGCCGGCGGTAGGCGATTACCGGTTCCAGCTGCTGCGACACCCGCTCCGGGTCACCGTACGCCGCCAGCGCGCGGTACCGCTCGTCGCGGCGTGGATCCCAGATGAGCGAGTACCGTCTGGCCACGTCGATGCCGGAGACCGCCACGGCGATTCCCACCACCACCTCCAGCGGCCACACGCTCAGACACAGGAGCACGGCGAGACCGAGGAACGAGAAGGCGAGGACTCTCCACCGCGCGCGGTCGAGGGTCGTCAGCCGGATTCTGTCGAGGAAGCTGTTCGCCGGCGCTACGTACATGGGGCACGTCGTGTGAAGGCCGACCACGTGCGCGGACGGGATGCCTGCTTGCGTCGGCGCAGTCTAAATCGCTCCCGGCGCGGGCGCCACGCGACGGGCGAGATCCAGCACCCTGCCGGCGTCCTCGAAGTCCGGCACCCAACGGCTGACCAGGGGGAGGAGCTGGGGATTGGGATTCACCGCCACGAACGCCACGCCGGCGCGGCCGGCGGCCTCCAGGTCGGCCGGCGCGTCGCCGAAAAACACGATCTCCGCCGCGGGGTGCGACTGCCGGAGGTCGGAGAGCACCCGCGTTTTCGAAAGCGGATGACCGAAGATGCCGGAGAAGTGATGGAGCAGGGCGTGGCGGCCCAGGTTCGCGCGGATCTCCGCGACGGGTGCGCTGCTCGCGACGTGCAGGCGCGCCTCGGCCGCGGAGAGGAAGGCGGCGACGCCGCGGACGGCGGCGCAGCGCGGGAGCCGCGCGGCGAGCTTCTCCGCGTAGCGTGCGGAGACGGCCGGGCGGAGGGCGATCGGCGCCCCGAGGATCTCCCGGAGAACGTGCTCGATCTTCAGCTCTCGCGGCACGCCCCGGTTCGCGGCGTTGTACGCGGCCACGGCCTCCAGCGCGGCCGCGTCAGGCCGGCAGACCTCGGCGACCGCCTCCTCGAACGCCGCCAGCTTCACGGGCTCCGAGTTGATCAGCACGCCGTCCATGTCGAACACGAAGTGCGGCGTGCTCACCGCAGCTTCTTCATCGCCGCCCTGGCCGCGCGGATGACGAGGCCGTGCGGCGCCACGCGGGCCGCGGTGGTGGAGACGCGGTTGAAGAGGCCGGGCGTCACCGTCCTCCGCCCCGACTCGAGCCCGGCCAGCGCTGCCTCGACGATCTGCTCCGGCGTGCGCAGGCCGGGGGCGGCGCCGCGCACCTCGGTGCCGGCAACGGCCTGGAACTCGGTCTTCACCGGGCCGGGGTTCACCACCACCACGCGGATGCCGTGCGCGCGCCCCTCCTCCGTGAGCGCCTCGGAGAAGGCGACCAGGAAGGCCTTGCTGGCCGCGTACGTCGCCATCAGCGGGATCGGCTGGTAGCCGGCGACCGAGGCGACGTTGACGATGCCGCCGCCGCGCCCCCGCATGTGCGCGAACGCGCGGTGCGAGAGCTCCAGCGGCGCGATGCAGTTCACCCGCACCATCTCCGCCTGCCGTTCCAGCGGCAGTTCGGCGAAGGGGCCCTTCAGCCCGAAACCGGCGTTGTTCACCAGCAGGTGGATCTCGCGCCCGCCGGCGCTCGCCGCGGCCCAGAGCGCGGCGGCGCCGTAATCGCTTCCGAGGTCCACGGGCACGACGAGGGTGTGGACGCGGTGCGCCTTCCCGATCTCGTCCGCCAGCCGGCGCAGGCGGTCGCCGCGGCGGGCGGCGAGCACGAGGTTCATCCCCCGCCGCGCCAGCTCGCGCGCGAACGCCTCGCCGATCCCCGCCGAGGCGCCCGTCACCAGCGCCCATCGTCCCCGGTAGCTCCACTCGCTGCGCATCTCGATCTCTCCGCTGACTCAGTCGACTCCGTGTGATGCAAATGAGGGGTTGGTCTCACACGGAGTCAACGGAGTCAGCGGAGGGTGGACGGCGGCAGTCTTCTTGCCGGGCCGGCCCGACATGGCAACGAAGATCCGGCAGACGACGATCTCGGAGCGCGCCGTCGCGGGCGGGCGGCGGCTGGAGGTGGAGTTCCGCACCACGGGCGACGCGATCCCGGGCACCCTCCTGCTCCCGGCGGAGGCGCCGTCGGGCGGGGTGCTGCTGCTGCACGGGTACTCGTCGCGGCGCGAGGTGATGGTCGAGGGCGTGGGGGTGGCGCTGCTCCGGCAGGGCGTCGCCAGCCTCTCCATCGACCTGCCGCTGCACGGCACGCGGCAGGACCCGCTGCAGGCGCAGGCCGCGCGCAACCCGCTGGCGGTGTTCGGGCTCTGGCGGCAGGCGCTGCGCGAGTGCCGGCTGGCCTTCAACTACCTGGGCGCGCGGCCGGAGGTGGACCGCGGCTGCCTGGGCGTGGCCGGGTACTCGCTCGGCTCCTTCCTGGCGGTGATGGTCGCCGCGGACGAGCCCGCCGCGCGCGCCGTGGTCTTGGCGGCCGGCGGCGACCTGCCGGAGGGGACGCCGCTCTCCGCCGTGGCCCGCGCCATCGCCGACCCGCTGCGCGCCGTCCGCCGGCTCGACGGGCGCCCGCTGCTGATGGTGCACGGGAAGAACGACCGCACGGTGAAGCCCGACCAGGCCCGCCGCCTCTTCGAGGCCGCGCGGGAGCCGAAGGAGCTGAAGTGGTGGAGCGCGGGGCACATCCTCCCCCCGGCCGCCATCGACTACGCCGCCACCTGGATCGTCGGCCAACTCGGCCGCTGAACGACGAGTGCGGAAGTGCGGGAGTGCGGAAGTGCGGAAGTGCGCACCGGTCCGACGCACTCCCGCACTCCCGCACTTCCGCACTTGTACTCACTGGCACCCGCCGTGCGATAGCCTCGGCCAAACAGGCACGGGAGACGGAATGACACAGTACCAGCATCGTCCGAAGCACACCGAGCGGCAGGAGCGCTCGGGGAAGGTCCTCGTGGACGGGTCGAACGTGGCCCACAGCAGCGAGGGCGAGAAGGCGCGGCTGCGCAACATCGAGCTGGTGGTCGCCAAGCTCGAGGAGGAGGGGCTGGAGCCCATCGTGGTGGCCGACGCCGCGCTCCGCCACCAGATCGACGAGGCGCAGAAGTACGAGCAGCTCATCGACGACGGCGAGATCCGGCAGGCGCCCGCCGGGACCGACGCGGACTACTTCATCCTTGCCTTCGCCCGCGAGCTCGACGCGTTCATCGTCTCCAACGACCGCTTCCGCGACCGGCAGGACAGCTTTCCGGACGCCCGCGAGCGGATGATCCGCTACATGATCGTGGAAGACGAGGTCGTCTTCGAGAAGCGCAACCGGCGGCGCAGCAAGCAGTAAAGAAGTGCCTGGTGCCTGGTCCCTGGTGCCCAGTGACTTTGTAGCACGCACGTGGTTCGTTTACGACGGGCACCAAGCACCTAGCACCTAGCACCTAGCACCTAGCACCTAGCACCTAGCACCTAGCACCTAGCACTTAGCACTTAGCACTTAGCACTTAGCACTTAGCACTTAGCACTTAGCACTTAGCACTTAGCACTTCAGTTGCCCCGCCCCATCCTCCCGGCTACTTTTCGTCGCCCGGCCCCCGCCGGTCCCCCATCCTTCCGCACCACCCCCGCAGGCTCCCGGAGTTGAGAGACGTCACGCTCTACCAGGGCGACGGCCAGGGCTGGATCGAGGTCATCACCGGCGTGATGTTCTCGGGCAAGTCCGAGGAGATGATCCGTCGCGTGCGCCGCTCGCTGATCGCCCGCCGGCGCGTGCAGGTGTTCAAGTCCGCGCTCGACGACCGCTACCACGGCATCGGCCACGTGAGCTCGCACGACGGCTCCGGCGTGGACGCCGTGCCGGTGAAGAGCAGCCTGGAGATCGCCGAGCGGGTGCACCCCGCCTCGCAGGTGATCGCCATCGACGAGGCGCAGTTCCTGGACGACGGCATCGTGGAGGTGATCAGCGCGCTCGCCGACCGCGGCGCGCGGGTCATCGTGGCCGGGATCGACATGGACTTCCGCGGCGAGCCCTTCGGGCCCATGCCGCGCATCCTGGCCATGGCCGAGTCGGTGGACAAGCTGCACGCCATCTGCATGGTCTGCGGCGCGTCGGCCACGCGCAACCAGCGGCTGGTGAACGGCGAGCCCGCACCCTACGAGAGCCCGGTGGTGCAGGTGGGCGGCCACGAGAGCTACGAGGCGCGCTGCCGCCGCTGCCACCAGGTCCCCTCCGACACGCGCTACCAGACCGACTTGCTCGACCTCCTCTCCGCCGAGCCGCGCGAGGCCCTCGTCCTCACCTTCGACAGCCTGCGCAAGCGCGCGTAGCCCGCCCTTCGCATCCAGCCGAAGGGCGATCTTCACCGGACAGAAACAGTTTCGTTTCACACGGAGTCAACGGAGTCAACGGAGAACGACTCCGCTGACTCCGTTGACTCCGTGTGAGTCCATTCTTCTAGTTTTGGAGGGGCCTTCCGCCGGGCGGAAGGATTTCGCGCACCCGGGGTACACGGGAGCGTCGCCGGTCTCGCCCACCCGAGCCCGCCCGTTCGAGCCGCCGCCCCGGCCGCTCCGGAGCCGAGACCCGACCCCCGCCCCGCCGTGATCTTCGTCGACATCAACACCTTCTTCGCCGAGCAGGCGGGGGGGATCCGCACCTACCACGCGGCGAAGCTGGAGTGGTTCGCGCGCCAGCGCCGGCACCACTACCACCTGGTTTGCCCCGGCCCCCGCCACCGCGTCCGCGAGCTCGGCCCCAACGTCTCCATCGTCGAGGTCTACGGACCCGCCCTGGGGCGCCGCGACGGCGGATACCGGCTGATGCTGGACTATCCGCGCGTCTTCTCCCTCCTGCGCCGGCTGCGGCCCGACGTGGTGGAGGCCGGCGACCCGTGGCTCACCGGGCTCTTCTGCCTGGCGCTGGCGCGTCCGTTCGCCCCCCGCTGCGCGGTCTCGGCCTTCTACCACGCCGACCCGGTGCGTACCTGGACGGAGCCGTGGGCCGCCGCGCCCGGGCCGCTGGAGCCGGCGCGGCGGCTCGCGGCCGCGGCGGCCGCGCGGCTGTTCTACGCCCTGCAGCGCAGGTACCGGGTGACGATGGTCTCTTCGCCGGCGATGGAGCAGCACCTGCGCAGCCGCGGCGTAGACCGGGTGGCGTGCGTGCCCTTCGGCACCGACCCCCGCTTCGCGCCGGCGGCGCCCCTGCGCGCCGCGCGCGCGGACGGGACGCGGCGGCTGCTCTACGCGGGGCGGCTGGGGCGGGAGAAGGGCGCCGACCTGCTCCTGGAGGTGCTCCCGCGCCTCCTCCACGACCCGCGCGTGCACGTGACCGTGATGGGGCGCGGGGAGCTGCAGGAGGCGTTCGCCGCCTTCGCGCACCCGCGCTACCGCTACGCCGGCTTCGTCGCCGACCGCGCCGAGGTGGCGCGCGCGTTCGCGGAGCACGACGTGATGCTCGCGCCGGGGCCGCACGAGACCTTCGGGCTGGCCGTGCTGGAGGCGCTCGCCTCCGGGCTCGCCGTGGTGGGCCCCGATGCGGGAGGCACCGCCGAACGGCTGCGCGCCCTGGACGACCCATTCCTCTTCCGTGCGGGCGACGCGGCCGACTTCGTGCGCGCCGCCTTCCGCGCGGCCGCGGCGGACCCGGCGGTGTCGGCGCGGCAGGCGGTGCGCGCGGCCGCCGCGTACCCGTCGTGGGAGGTGGCGGTGGCGCGGATGGTGGGGGTCTACGAGTCGCTCGCCGCCGGGGCGGCGGTGGAGCGCCCGCCGGCGGCGGTGCCCGCGCATGCCTGAGCTCCTGGCGTCGCTGCACGACGTGGCGCCCTTCCACCTGGAGCGGCTGCGGCGGGCGGAGGCGGTGCTCGGGGAGCTGGGCGCCACCCGCGTCACCTACCTGCTGGTTCCCGACTTCCACCGCGGCGGGCGCGCCGACCTGGACCCCGGGTTCCTGGCCTGGTGCCGGGGCCCGCGGCCGTTCGCGGTGCGCTGGGCGCTGCACGGCTACACCCATCGCGACGAGCCCGGGGCCGACGCGGCCCGGACGCCGCTGGAGCGCTGGAAGGCGAGGCACCTCACCGGCGGCGAGGGAGAGTTCCTCTCGCGCGACGCGGCGGCGCTGGAGGAGCGGCTGGAGCGGGGCCGGGCCGTCTTCCGCGCCGTCGTCGGCAGCGAGCCGGCGGGATTCGTGGCGCCGGCGTGGCTCCAGACCCCCGTGCTCCCGCCGCTCCTGCGGCGCCTGGGCTTCGCCTGGACGGAGGACCGCCGCGCCGTGGTCGACCTGGCCACGGAGCGGACGGTTCCGGCGCCGGTGATCACCTGGGCAACGCGCACGCGCCTGCGCCGCGCGAGCTCCATCGCCGGCACACCGCTCCTTCTGCGCCTGGGGAGCCGCTCCCCCCTCCTCCGGCTCGCCGTGCACCCCTTCGACTTCGATCATCCGCGCACCGTCGCGAGCATCCGCCGGGTGTGGAGCGCGGCGTTCGCGCAGGGACCCCAGCGCTGGTACGAAGACGTGGCGCCGCAGCGGGTTGCGTGATGCGGGGCCCGGCGTCCCGGGGCGCTCCGGCGGGGCCACCGCGGTGCCGCCGCGCGGGTATCAGATCGTAACAGCGCACGACCCACTCCCCTTTTCGCGCGTTCTTGATTATCAATCAAGCACAATCGCGCCGTTCGTCACCCCGTGCTCGTGATGGCCCGATCCTCGCGTTCGGCCCGCGCCCGAGAACCGGGAACATCAGAAGAAGCGACCCGCGTGCCCGACGAGGCCGCGCCCAAACGGCTGGGGAGCCAGGGAGTCCGGAGATGGCGAAGCGTTTCGAGGTCGAGATCACCTTCAGGCAGACGGTGCGCTACGCCGTCGACGCCGAGAGCCGCAAGGCCGCCGAGCAATTGGCGATGGAGCAGTGGAAGGAAGGGGACGAGGAGAACGCGGTGGGAAGCGAGTGCTGCGACCTGGTGGGGGTGAACGTGGCCGAGGTGCCCAACACCGAGGGATGCGCCCGCGACGCCGACAAGGCCTTCCGCTACCTGCGCGACCGCGAGCTGGTGATCGAGACGCTGGACGACGACGCCTTCACCCCCTGCGTGCACGACGCCGTCAGCGCCGAAGACGTGGCGATCCACCTCGGCTGGCGGCGGAAAGACCGATCACCCGACACCGCCCGCGCGGGCCGCGCCCTCGACCTCCTCTGCAAGGCGCACCGCGTGGTCTGCTTCACCCGCCCCAGGGTCCGCGCCGGCGAGCGCGGCGACATCCGCCTCTTCTGCACTCCCCAACACCTCGAAAAGCTCACCGCCCTGCTCGAAGAGCTGGAGCCGGCCGGCGTCTGAAATTCGTCTCACACGGAGACGCGGAGGCGCGGAGAGCTCGCAGCGGCTCTCTGCGCCTCCGTGTCTCTGCGTGAAACTTGCACGCAGGCCGGTGGGTACGCTCGCGGGAACGCATCACCCCTGGCACTTCGATGAACACCATCACACGCACGATCGGATTGGCCGCGGTCGCGCTGTCGCTCGCCGGCGGCGCGGCGGCGCAGGGGAGCTACCGCGCGGCGAGCGGCACGCGCGAGACGGGCGTGCGGGTGCGCTCGCAGGCGCTGGCGCGGGGCGGGTACGCGGTCGTGGTGGACCTGGACGCGAACCGCCTCTACTTCGCGAAGGGGCGGCGGGTGCTCTGGAGCGCGCCGGTGGGCACCGGCACCGGGCTGCGGATGGAGAGCGACCGCGGCGCCTGGGACTTCCACACCCCCAACGGGGCGTACCACGTGGCGTACAAGGCGCGCGAGCCGGACTGGATCGCCCCCGACTGGTACTTCCTGGAGCACGACCTCCCCGTCCCCGGCCCCAACGATCCGAAGCGGCGCTTCACCCGCGGGCTGGGGGCGGCGGCGGTGTACATCGGCCAGGGGCTGGCCATCCACGGCACCGACAAGCCCGAGCTGCTGGGGCGGCGCGTGAGCCACGGCTGCATCCGCCTTTCCGACGCGAACGCGCTGCGGCTCTACCACGACGTGCAGGTCGGCACCGAGGTGGTGATCGTGGGTGGCGGCGGCGAGGTTGCCGAGGAGCCGCCGCCGGCTCCCGCGCGGCGCGCCGCCCGCCCGGAGGGCACGCCGCCGCCGCGCGATCCCTTCGTGGTGGAGCTGGAGACGCAGCCCACCACCGAGCTCCTCGCGCGCCTGGGCGACGAGCTGGTCGCCGACGCCTTCGCCGGGAGCGACGCGCGCTGGCCGTCGGTGGCGAGCGTCCTCCTCTTCCGCGGGGTGAAGGACGGCGACGACGACGCGCTCGCCGGCCTCTTCGAGCGCTACGCGGAGCTGGGCGAGGGGCGGCTGAAGGAGGAGTACGCCGCCTTCCTGGCCGACGTGTTCTCGCAGGGCCCGCTGCGCGCGCTGGAGGTGCTGGGGCGCGAGGACGCGACCACCCGCCAGGCGCTGGCCCGCTCCCTCGTGGCCGCCGCGCTGGGCCTCTACCCCGGCGAGCTGGACGCGACGGGCACGCCGTGGCCCACCCGGCGCGTGCCCCGCGAGGCGCTCTCCGACCGCTGGTCGCTGCGGGCCTGGGAGGCGCTGAAGGCCGCCGAGGACGATTACCGCGGCGAGCGGGGCCTCGCCGCGCGCTGACCGGGATCGTCTCACGCAGAAAGCGCGGAGCCGCGGAGAGACAGGGCGATCTCTCCGCGGCTCTGCGTCATTCGTGCGGAATCAGGGCTGCGTCGGCGGAGGCGGGGCCGAGCTGTCCGCGGGGACGGCGGGTGCCGCGGGGGCGCGGGGATCGTAGCCGAAGGGGCGCACCACCCACTCCCAGCGCTCGCCCGGCGCGCTCGCGCCCCACGCCGCGCCGATCCCCGCGCCCAGCACGATGCCGCCGGCGGCGCCGAGCGCCACGCTGGGCCCCACGTCCTTGTACGGGTGCGCCACCCCGCCGATGATCGCGCCGAGGCCGCCCAGCGCGAACGCCATCAGCTTCGCGCGCGACCCCACGCTCCCGCCCCGGCCGGCCCCCTTCGAGAGCTCCAGGAAGAGAATGCTGTGCAGCGGAAACGACTGCTCCGCGCCCAGGCTGTCGCGCACGGCGAGGTGCGCGGCGTCGTACTGCGTCACCACGCCGGTGAACTTGTCGGGGAGCACGCTGGGCGCGGTGATCCGGACGCGCCTCCCGACCAGCTCCCGGGCCTGTGCGGCGGCGGGATGGGCGGACGCCAGCAGCGCCAGCACCGCGAGCCCCGGCGCGAGCCGGCGGAGAGTCTTCATCATGGACGGATTCGAGCCGGAGGTGTGGGCGGAATCGAATGGCGTGAGCCCGGTAGGAATACGGCCGCCGGGACGAAATCGAAAGGCCGCCCGGACATCTGCCGGCGACGGGCGAACCCTCAGGCTTCGGCCAGCGCCGGCTCCAGCCCCGCGTCGATCTGGCTCTGCACCCGCTGCCGCAGCGCCTCGAGCGCCGGCTCCACCTGCTTGGGGTGGCGGAAGACCCGGAAGCTCTTCGCGATCCCCTCCCCCCACCCCAGGGTGCGGTAGGGATACCCGTTCTCCTCGCAGAAGCGCTGCAGCAGCGGGCTGATCCGCGGGTACCAGGTGTGGCTGATGCCGGGAAAGAGGTGGTGCTCGATCTGGAACTCCGCGCCGCAGCAGAGGAGCCGTCCCAGCCAGCCGGTGCGGTAGTTCACCGTGGTCACCGTCTGCAGCAGCAGGTAGTCGGAGTGCCGGCGGTACTCGCCGCGGCTGGCGTGCCCCTCGGTGGGAAGGAAGCGCGCCTCCACGGGGAAGTGCGCGGGCGCCGCGGTGGCGAACACCGCCCACCCCAGCAGCGCGCTGCGCAGCAGGTAGAAGACGACGACCTGCCCCAGGGGAAACCAGACCAGCGGCAGGCCGATCCACACCAGGTAGTGCGCGCACACCGTCCCCGCGTCCATCCAGAGCAGCGGCGTGCGCCGCCGGCGGTCGCGGAAGGCCTGCGCCAGGTAGGCCCACGAGGCGCGGATCATGTTCAGCGCGGTGAGCGCCACCGCGAGCGGCACCACCATCCACTGCACCCGGTACCAGCGCCGCCGCAGCGGCCCGCCCGACTGGAACTCCTCCTCGGTGAGCGCGAACCAGGGGAGGAGGTCGACGTCGTCGTCGAGGCCCACCACGTTCGGCGTGGCGTGGTGCACCGCCACGTGCTTGTTCCACCAGTAGTGCGCCGAGGTGCCGAACCACACCCCGTAGCCGAAGAGCGTGAGCGCCTTGTTCACCCAGAGCCGCGGGCTGGTGGCGTTGTGCGACGAGCTGTGGGTGTGGGTGGTGATGCCCAGGTTGCCGAGGGTCATCACCAGCAGCGCCGCGGCCCTGGCGGCGGCGCCGTGCACCAGGAAATAGGCCGCGGCGCCGCCGGTGGCGAGCGCCAGGAGCAGCGCGAGCTCGGCCAGCAGGCGCGCGGTGGGCTTGCGGTGGAAGCCGCGCGTGGCGAGCTCCCGGTTCAGCGCGGTGAGCGGGTGCACGGGGCGCCCTCCTAGACGCGGTGCAGCGGCATCGGCGCCGCGTAGTCGCGGGCGAACAGCACCTGGTAGAGCGCCGCGTCCGAGGCCCACGCCGCGGCGATCGCGCAGCTCAGGTAGTACTCCCACATCCGCTGGAAGCGGGCGTCGTACTTCTGCTGGTCGAGCGTGTGCTTGTTGGCGCGGAAGCGGTTCAGCCAGTGCCGCGAGGTCCAGCCGTAGTGGCGGATGAAGTTCTCCACGTCGAGGATGGCCAGCTCGTTCTGCTCGCAGCAGTGGGCCAGCTCCGAGAGCTTGGGCTGGCCGGTGCCGGGGAGGGCGTACTTCTGGATGAAGGGGTCGTGGACGTTCTTGCGGGTGTTGGCGCCCACCGCGTGCACCAGCCCGGTGCCGTGCGGCGGGAGCACGGCCGCGATGCGCTCGAAGAAGCGGTTGTACTCCTTGCGCGGCAGGTGCTCGAACATCCCGATGCTCACCACGCGGTCGAAGCGCCCGTCCACGGTGCGGTGATCGCGCAGCTCCAGCCGCACCCGGTCGGCCAGCCCGGCCTCGGCGATGCGCTGGTTGCCCTTCTCGCAGTGGCGGCGGCTGGTGGTGATCCCCACCCCGGTGGCGCCGTAGTGCCGCGCCGCGTGCATCAGCATCCCCCCGAAGCCGCAGCCGATGTCGAGCACGTGGTCGCCGGGGCGCACGCCCAGCTTCTGGCAGATGCGGTCGAGCTTGTTGAGCTGGAGCTGCTCGATGGTGTCTTCGGGCGTCTGCGCGTACCCGCACGAATACATCATCGTCACCGGGTCGAGGAACGACTCGAACACCTCGTCGCCCAGGTCGTAGTGGAACCGGGCGTTCTGCCAGTGCGAGCGGCGGAAGAGGTTGGCCACCTGCACGCGCAGCACCCTGGCCGCCGTGGCCGCGTCGCCCTTCACCTTGCGGTCGAGCCGGTTGCGCAGGAGCGGGGTGAGCAGGTCCTCCAGGTCGCCCTCCTCCATCTCCCAGTCGCCGTCCATGTAGCTCTCGCCCAGGCCCAGGTTGCCGCCGCTGAGCACCCGCGCGAAGCAGCGGTCGTCGTGGATGCGCACCACGGGGGCGCCCTGGCGTCCTCCCCTTCCCACCGCCACCTCCTGCCCCCGCACCACGAAGCGGATCGCCGCGTCTTCCAGGTGGCGGTCGAGCAGCCCCAGGAACACGCGCTCGGCGCCGCCGCCGGCCGCTCGCGGACGCTGTGGGGTGGGCGCGGGGGTCGACGGGGCCGTGGCGGTAACGGGAGGCATGCGCTGCTCCGGGCCAGGGGAGGAAGGGGGGGCGGATGAGTGATACCAGGTCCGCCCGAACACTTTGTGTTTACGCACCCAACCCAACGACGTCATCCTGAGGCCGGCCAGGCTGCAATCCTCGATTGTGAAACAACTTGCAGGCCGAAGGATCTAGTACCGCGTCAGCACGTGAGTCGTGAGATGCACCAACGCTATCCCCGGAGTTGGTATGAGCCGGCAGGATTCCTCTGACCCGGGTGAGGATCTCCGGGAACAGATTCCGGGAACAGATGCTGTGCAGTATTGCGTCGCGGGGAGGATTTGAGAAAGAGTTTCTTGATAGGAGCCGAGCGTAGCAAAAGCGTCTCACGCAGAGACGCAGGGTCACGGAGAGGCCAGGCGGTTCCCTCCGTGTCTCCGCGGCTCTGCGTGAGGCGCTGCCGTTGCTCGATCAGCCTTCGATCGCCACCGTGTCGCCGACGGACAGGCGGCCGGGCTGCACCGTGGTTCCGTACACGCCCAGGCACCCCTGGCGCTCCCGGGCGACGGCCCGCAGCACGGCCGGGTTCCGCTCGCGGGTGGCGGGATCGACGTCGATCACCACGCACCGCCCGTCGCGCTTGTCTACGCGCATGCGGGTGCCGCCCACGGCGAGCACGGCGCCGACCCACGCATCTTCCGCGAACGGCTCGCCGCCGGCCGCCTCCACCAGCAGGTTCGGGCGAAAGCGCAGCGGGTCGAGCGGCGCGCCGGCCATCCCGCCCAGCGCCCGCACCGTCTGCGTGGTGACGAGCGACAGGGGGAAGGTGTCGAAGATGCCGCGGTCCTGCCGCAGCACGCGCGCGCCGTGGCCCAGCTCCTCGGCGAGCGCAGGATCGGTGACGTCGAGCTCGGCGCCCGACGGCGTGCGGACCCGGGTGACGCACGCGTTCGGCCGCTCGGGGTCGGTCAGCCGGGGGTGATAGCCCCACATCCGCGGGTTCTCGCGGAGGGTGAGCCACGGGAACCCGCTGCGCGCCATGCCGTCGCGGATGAACGCCCACCGCCGGTCTCCCTCCAGGCCGTGCCAGCCGACGTCGGCCCACTCCAGCGCCTCGGCCGCCATCGACTTCACCGGGTAGCGCCACAGCGCCACCACGCGGCCCACCTCCCGCTCCATCTCCCGAGACGACATAGGGCACCCTCCTCGAGATGAAGAGGGCGCCCTTGTCCATGGGCCGGCTGCCGAGCGTGGCGGACCCGCGGGTCCGTCGCAGCGCCCCTCGGCACCGGCTGCGCCGCGCGTGCGGCGCTGTTCCGGCAAGCTGGCTTGCGCTGTGGAGGCTGTCAATCCGCACCGCGAGCCGGCCGGGTGATGCGAGGTGTATTTCCCGCCTCACTCGCGGAGACTCGTTCCGTCCGCGCAGCCTCTTTGTGTAGACCGATTCCGCACCCGTCCGGGCGACTCGCCCGTGTCGCCGGTCGAAATGCGGGTTCACGGGCCCCCTCGCCTCCCTCCGCCCCGGACGCGCGTCCGATCCTTGCGCGCCGATACGTCGGCGATGAATATGCGTCGGTACGCGTCCGCACATGTGCGGGCCTGGATCCCCTTCATCCCGCTCTCCTCATGACCAGCCTCCGCACCCATCTCGCGCTCGCCGCGCTGCTGGCGGCCGCCGTTCCGCTCCAGGCGCAGACCGCCCCCGCCCGCCGATTCGACGGCGGAGCCTTCGTGATCGACCTCCCCGTGCGCATTCCGGAGCTCTGGCCCCTCCGGATGGAGGAAAACGGCGACACCGCGGAGGTGTTCCTCTCCGGTGAGCGCGACGGCACGGTGATGGTGATGCACGGCCGCCTGCCGCCGGCGGCGGGCGGCGACACCACCCTCGCCGGCCGGCGCACCCTCCTCCGGCAGCTTCACCAGGGAATCGTTCAACACCCGGGGAAGATGTCGGTGAACGGCGAGGCGCGTGAGATCGTGAACGACGAGCGGGTGGCGCTGCGTATGCCCATCGTGATGAACATGAGCCATGAGACCCTGTACGGCACCGCCGACGTGCTGGTGGCGCGGAGCGGCGCGCCGGAGTTCTGGGTCGTGACGTACGCGGCGCAGACGCGCGGCGCGGGGCCGGACGCGGACGCGGTGCGCGTGCTGGACACCTTCCATCTCACCGGCGGCCGCTCACCCGTGGAGAACGCCCCTCCGGTAAGCCTCTCCGACATGGCCGTCTTCGGCGCGCCGCAGTCCACGGCGGATTCCACGGCCGCCGCGCGCCTGCGCCTCACCGGGCGCTTCACCATCACCCTGCCGCCAGACTTCAAGCCGCCGCTCGCCAGCACGAAGACGCAGGATGGAAACGCGTGGGACACGTTCGGTGCGGGAACGGAGGAGGCCTGGCTAGTGGTGCTCGCCATCCAGCCACGCCAGCAGCCGGCCGGCTTCCAGCCCACGCTGGCGAACCTCCGTGCCGTCGCGCGCCAGGCTCGCGCGGAGATGATGCAGTCGCAGGGCGACACGAGGATAACCGGCGAGGCGCGAGAGATCCTGCTGCCGGACCGGGTGACGCTGCGCATGCCCGCGGCGAACGGCCGGAACGGGCAGGCGGGCACCATCGACATCTCCGTTCCGCGGAACGGGCCGCTGCAGGTGTGGACGGTGTCGTACCAGGCGAAGGACCGCGGCCCCGCGGCGGACTCGGCCGCGGCGCGGGTGCTGGACTCGTTCCGGTTCACCGACCGGCCGCGCGTATCGGCGGCTCCGGACTCGCGCGACGTGGTGGACTGGGCCGGCGGGCGCTGGGGATGGTCGTTCCACGCGGAGCCGTGCGACGACAGCGCCGGTACGCTCACCGTGGCGCCCGACCGCAAGACGGCGCAGGTCGGCGTGGGGATCGCCCCGCGCGCATCCAGTACCGGGAAGGTGCTGACCTTCCTCCTGCTGAACACCGGGAGCCATACCCTGCGCACCGCTCTGCCAGTGGAGGGTCGCCCCGACCTGAGCGACATCTGGGACGTCGTTCGCCTGTCGCGGAATGCGTTCTGCTGGCACCGCGCCGACTGGGAGCCGTCGATGTGCTCCGCACCGCTGCAGCGCTGCCCGACCGGAGCTCCGTCCGCGGCCCGGACGCTGCCCATGCTCCTGGGGAGCGCCGATCCCCGGAGGGTCGCGCCGCCGAGGAGACCCGCGATTCGAGGGTGATCGACCTACCGCTCGCGGGGCTCGCGTTCTCTTCTTCGCCGCCTGTCCCTTCGCCACAGGAGACTCTCCATGAAGAAGCTCGACCTGGACGTGAACGAGCTGTGCGTCGATTCATTCGACGTGGAGCCGGAAGTCGCGGAGAACGGGACCGTGGTCGCGAACGAGCTCACCCTTCGGACCTGCAACTGCACCGGCGACACGTGCTACCCGCAGTTCTCGTGTAATACGGGGAGTCCCTGCAAACCCTGCGTTAACTAGCGATCCACGGACCGGTCCGGCGGATCACCCTGAGCGGGCCCGAACCTCACCATGGAGGTTTGGGCCCGCTCGATTCCGTATGCTGGAGTGCCACTTCCAGGTCTGCTTCGAGGCCGACGCAGGAGAGGCCGCCGGGCCTTTCCGCGGCTCTGCGTCGTCTCTGCGTGAATCCCGACGCGTAACTCTGGGGTTGCGCGATACCGTCCCGACGTGTAACTATGTAGTTGCGTGTTGATTGAATCACCTGTCGCGAGAAGGGCGATGATCCCCGACCGAATCGAACGCGAGATCCGCATCGCCGCCTCGATAGAGCGCGTCTGGACCGCGCTGACGGAGGCGAAGCACCTGGGCACGTGGTTCGGCGACGCCGGCGCCACCATCGACCTGCGCCCCGGCGGCGCCATCACCCTGACGTGGGAGAAGAACGGCACCGCGCGCGGCCGGGTGGAGCGCGTGGAACCACCCACGGTCTTCTCGTTCCGCTGGATACGCGGTGACCACGAGGAGCCGGAGCCCGGCAACCACACGCTCGTGGAGTTCACGCTCACGCCCGACGGCAGCGGCACCGTGCTGCGGATGGTGGAGAGCGGCATCCGCGGGCTGGAGATGGCGGAGGCGGGGCTGCGCGAGTACGCCCGCGGGCACGAGCACGGGTGGACGTCCGAGCTGGGCGAGCTGCGCGCCTACGTGGAGGGGAGGGACGAGTGACTCCGCGCCTTCGCCCGGGCGGCCAGCGCGCGCCGGACGACGCCATCGTGGCGATGGCGGACCCGACGCGCTGGCGGCTGCTGAACCTGATGGCCGCGCACGGCGAGGAGACGGCGACCACGCTGGCCGCGCAGCTCCCCGTCAGCCGGCCGGCGGTCGCCAAGCACCTCTCCATCCTCAGCCGCGCGGGGCTGGTGAGCGGGCACCGCAGCGGCCGCGAGGTGCGCTACCACGTGCGCCCGGAGCGGCTGGAGGAAGCCGCGCAGTGGATCTCGCGGCTCGCGTCGGAGTGGGACACACGGCTCGCGGCCATCAAGCGCATCGCCGAGAGCCTGGAGGATTCATGATGTGCCCCGCCTGCATTTCCACGCTGGCGATGGTCGCCGCCGGCGCCACGTCCACCGGTGGTCTCGCCGCGATCGCCGGGCGGCTGCGCGGCCGCGGGACCGGCCTCGCCGCGAGCGCGCGGCGGGACGTCACCTTCTCAACGTCGGAGGTTGCAACGACCATGTCGGAATCAACGGAGAACGACCGCACCGGCGGGCAGCTCGCCATGCAGACGCCACCGATCGTGTCGCGGGAGGCGTGGGAGACCGCGCACGGGCAGCTGCTGCTGAAGGAGAAGGCCATGACCCGCGCGCGAGACGCGCTGGCCGCCGAGCGCCGGCGGATGCCGTGGATGGCGGTGGAGAAGGCGTACGAGTTCGAGGGGCCCGACGGCAGGGCGAGCCTGCTCGACCTGTTCGAGGGTCGTCGCCAGCTGATCGTCTACCGCGCCTTCTTCGAGCCCGGGGTGTTCGGCTGGCCCGATCACGCCTGCCGCGGCTGTTCCCTGGGGGCCGATCAGGTCGCCCACCTCGCCCATCTGAACGCCCGCGACACCACCCTCGCGTACGCCTCGCGCGCACCCCAGGCCGACATCGCGCGCCTGAAGGCGCGGATGGGGTGGGAGATGCCCTGGTACACCATCACCGACGGCTTCGACGCCGACTTCGGCGTGGACGAGTGGCACGGCCACAACGTGTTCATCCGCGACGGCGACCGCGTGTTCCGCACCTACTTCATCAACAACCGCGGCGACGAGGCGATGGGCACCACCTGGAGCTATCTCGACGTCACCCCGCTCGGCCGCCAGGAGGTCTGGGAGGACTCGCCGGAGGGCTACCCCCAGACCCCACCGTACAAGTGGTGGAACTGGCACGACAACTACGACGCCGAGGCCGTGCCCGATCCGAAGTGGGTCCAGGTGTCGACCGCCGGAGAGGAGGCGTTCCGCAACCCCGACGCCCGCGCCGGAGCATGATACCGAATCCGGAAATTCACAATGTGAACCGAGCGTAGCAAAAGCGTCTCACGCAGAGACACGGAGAGACAGAGAGGCCACGCGGTTCTTTCTGTCTCTCCGGGTCTCTGCGTGAGGCAGTCTTTTTCCGGTATCTGGGATCAGCAGGGCAAGAACGGTGTCGCGGGCTCCTGCGGGCAGTTGTTGCAGGTGTCCACGCAATGGGTGGCGTAGCACGAGTCCTGGCCGCACGTGGCTTGGCCGCAATCCGTCTGCGCCGATCCGCCGCAGCCGGTGGTCAAAACCACGCACTCGCAGGTGCCCCCGATGCTGTTCGGCTCCTGCGGTTCCGTGTAGCTGTCGTGCGCCACCACCGTCCCACGCGGCGCGCGGGCGCCCTGCACCGTGTCGAACGACTCCACGGCGAGTGCTTCCAGGTTCAGCCGTAGCTTGTTCCCCATTTCAGTTTCTCCGGTGGAGGTTCAACCGCTCTCAGCACAACTCGGGCTTCGCCATATTGTACGTATGGCAGTGCTACTTTGGAAAGGCATAAAAAAACCGCTTCCAATCGGAAATTGCGGACGCGAAGCCGCGTAAACCTAGTTCACCCCCATCTGGGTAAGCGAAAACCCCGACAGCGTAATCGCTGTCGGGGCTTCGATTCTGTTCAGCGCCCGCGGTAGGATTCGAACCTACAACTCCCTGATTAACAGTCGGGAAGCGAAGGAGCAGGGCACGACAGAACGTCGCATACACGCGGTGTTTTGGGCATCGGTGTCGTGCCTCGGGGCCTCCGTTGCGAGACCTGTAGCGAGTCTACTCACAACAGCGGCGATGGCAGGCTTACGTACCGCTGGAACTAGGCTGATCCGGGCTCGGAGCCGGCAAGGTCGCCTCTTCGTCGAGTCGTGCGGCGTCCTCCGCATCCGCTTTGGCCCGCATCACCAGATAGAAGCCTGCAGCCATTACGACGAACCCTAATGCACCCGGCAGGGGCACACCGCCCAAAACACTACGTCCGGCGAGTTGACCTATGAATCCAACGGCGCCGACGTACATCAGAAAGCGTCCCCACCACGCTCGCCGTTGCCGCTGGTGCTCGGCTTCGTTCCACACGCGACGCGTCTCCTCAGCAGTCCGTCCAACCGACAGGTCGGGAACGTCGATTCCACGGCGCTCCAGTTCCGCGCGTGCCGCCCCTACCGCTTCCGGCACGAACTCCCCCTCCGGTGCATCGAGAATTGCCCACAGGCCCACAGTTCATCTTCTTCGCGACCGCGGTAACTCGCAGACAATTCGACAGCCGAAGTCATAGGGGAACTCTCAGAGGCCGATGTGAGCGTGCTTGCCCATCCGATAGTGCGACCGCCACCCGAATTGATCCCGCGCTCAGTATGTTGGATTGTTCGCTTGGCGTGCAGCGCGGCGGGCCGCGTTAGCCTCATTTAGCGCATCTCGCACGGCGAGGCAGAAGGCGTCATCACTGTTGTCAGCATCGCGCGTAACGGAATCCCGCCCGCGCACGGCGACAGTATGTGTCCACCGGGACGGCTCGGGCTCTTCCGCAGGCGAGAAATCGAACAGGGCCCTGAGGTCAGGGCTGGATAGGATGGCGGCGCGAAGGTGCATCGTGGAAATCGGCGATCCGAGCCATGGGTCGCCCAAGTACTCCCGAAGCTCGGCGTCCACCTCCGTCACCAGCGCTCGCTCGCGCTCCTTTCTCGCAGCCAGGTGGGCATCTAGGTGCCGGAGAATTTCCTCGTTGCCGTAACGCTCGTTGTACATAATTCGCTCTTACAGGAAGTGCCGAGGGCGGTGAACACGCTTAAAGGCCAAACCTCCCTACACCTGCCCACAATGCGCGGGCGATGGGGTCCTGCTCATGTAAGCGCACGCGAGCATTGCAGGGAGTCGCGTAGTGATCGACAAGGCATGTTTCCACGGCCCGCCGCTCGGCCTCTGTCCAACCCCACGTCGGGAGGTACGACACCCATAGCAGCGCTCCACCTCCAACGTTGAACCACGCATCGGCAGCGTGGTGGTTGAAAGGGAAACCGCGCCGGGACATGTTCCCTGACTCGCCAAAGTAGATTGGGCGTGCTGGAAGGGGCTCCCAAGTGCGGTCTTTGACCATAACGACATATAGCCCCTGACAACGCGGAGCGGTCCAGCTTACGAGAGGGGCCGGAGCGGAGAACTGATAGCCCCCAAAGTTGATACCCATGGCATGCACTCCAATGTTGGAGCGACTAATAGGGGAGGAGACCGATTGGCGCCTGTGCGTTCTCTAAACTCTGTCGCGGATCCTCTCTAAATTCTGTCGCGGTCCAGGATCACTGACCCCTGTAAGTTTCGCCGTCCAGCGCAGGGCAGATGCCCCATCGGCCGGAGGCGAGGGAGGATG